>C687J35021_10000926_pt1 | contig 22648 bp, 27 predicted proteins | sample RifCSPhighO2_12_FD_35021 | JGI IMG/M metagenome (IMG submission 35021) | reverse complement strand
ATGGAATTTGTACCATTTGCACCAGGGAGCAACTATATTTTACCAAGAGAGAACATATTAAAACATTCCAAGAAATTTTATGAATTATTAAGGTCGTATTTAGAATGGGATAGATACCCTGGGGAAGCGCAAATAATGGAGCGGGGTTTATATACTTTATGGAACATACAAGACTACCAGAAACAGAATTAAATATTTTGAGACAATTAAAGGGAATTAAAGTGATATTTGATGTTGGAGCGCGAATCGATACAGATTATTTTGAAATGTGGCCACAAGCCGAGTTTCATTTATTTGAACCACACCCAGATTTCTTTAAAGAATTAGAAGAAAAAGTGGGAAAAAGAAAAAATGTTTACTTAAATAATTACGGGCTTGGTAATGTGGAAGGAGAATTTGCGTATCAAGATGGCATACAAGGTTTTGAAAAAGGAGAAGCAGATTTTACTTCAGAAAATAAAAGGTTGCCAATAAAAACGCTTGACTGGTATATCAAAGAAAATGATATTAAAAAGATTGATTTTCTGAAAATAGATACAGAAGGATATGATTACAATGTATTATTGGGTGGAATTGAAGCTATAAAAATTACCAGATATATTCAATACGAACATTGGAATAATAAGTGGCAGTTTCATGATTTATTAAATAATGACTTTTGGATGAAGTATATTGGAGGTAGAAATGTTTTATGTCAAAGATAATTGATGTTTGCGCCTATAACGGGGAAAGGGAGCTGTTCGAGATAAGGTATAATATCTTAAAAGATTTCGTTGATGAGTTTCGGGTCTTCGAATTTGATAAAACATTCAGCGGTAATCCAAAAAAGAGTACATTTAATCAACACTGGCATAAGGTAAATCATTATTTCGTTACAGAAGATATTTGGAGTAAGTATAAAGATTTGGCGATCTCAAGCCCAAATACTGATTATGGCAAAGGTGCCAAACATTGGATAACGGAATTCTGCCAGAAAGAAAGCATAAAAGATTTCTTGACAGATCTCAAGGATAAAGATATAATTTATATAGGGGATTGCGATGAAATACCAAATGCAGATATACCTAATTTAGATAAGGAAATCGTAAAGTTAAAATTAGCTGTTTATGCGTATTGGCTTAACAATCGTTCTTCTGAAAAATTTTGGGGGACGATAGTGGGAAAGTATAAAGTTATAAAGAATGAATGCCTAAACCATTTGCGGCAAAATCCGAATATAAAAACATCCTTAGAGCATGGTTGGCATTTTACATCCCTTGCTCCGTATTTGAAACAAAAACTCCAAGATAGCTATACAGAAGAAACTTACGCAACAGAGCAGATATTAAGTAGTTTGGAAAAGAATGTCAGCGAAAATAAGGATTTTTTAGGAAGAGGTTTTGTTTATAGGATAGATGAAGAAGATTGGCCACTATGGTTGATAGAAAATAAAGAAAAGTATAGGTATTTAATGATATAAATGCAAGTTATTGATCTGGAAATATCTAATTTGCGGCCGTACGAGAAAAATGCTCGCCGCCATCCTCAAAAGCAAATAGATGTCCTTGCAAAGAATATAGAGCGTTTTGGCTTTACAACCCCCGTGTTGGTTTCAGAAGATAATGAGGTGATAGCCGGCCATGGCAGATTGCTTGCTCTTAAACAATTAGGCAGAACAGAAGTCCCTTGCGTGAGGATGGAGGGATTGACAAAAGAGGAAATAAAGGCATTGCGTTTGGCGGATAATCAGATAGCTTCGATGGGAGAGTGGGATATGGGGTTGGCTATTGAGGAGTTGAAAGGGCTATCTGATGAGATGTTTGATCTTACGGGATTTGATAAAGATTTGATTATAGGGCCAGACGAGCAAGATGACATAATACCAGAGAACGCCCCGCCAGTGGCTAAATTAGGCGATATTTGGGCATTAGGAAGGCATAGGGTGATGTGTGGCGATAGTATGAAGAAAGAGGATGTAGCGATGTTGATGGGTGATAAGAAAGCGGATATGGTTTTTACAGACCCGCCGTATGGAGTGGATTATCAAAAGAAAACAGAAAATATCGTCAACCAAAGAAAAAATATATTACCTGTCGCAAATGATAATTTAGGAAAAGACGCATTAAAACTTATAGTATTTCCAGCATTTCAAAATATAGCAAATAATCTAAAAAATGGTGGAGTGTATTATATTTGTAGTCCACAAGGAGGAGAATTAGGATTGATGATGATGATGATGATGGATGCGGGAATTGAATGTCGCCATATGATTGTATGGAAAAAAGATAGGGCTGTATTTTCAATGGGGAGGTTAGATTATGACTATCAACACGAACCTATTTTATATGGTTGGCGTGGTTCACATAAGCATATAGGTAATGGACAATATAAAACGAGTGTATGGGATATTCCAAGACCAAGTGCAAGTAAATTACATCCAACAATGAAGCCAGTAGAATTGATGGTAAATGCTATATTAAATAGCACAAAAGAAGAGGACTTAGTAATTGATTATTTTCTAGGCTCAGGCTCAACCCTCATCGCTTGCGAGAAAACCAACAGAATATGCTATGGTATGGAACTTGACCCAAAGTATGTGGATGTAATTATAGAACGATATGAGCAATATACAGGAACAAAAGCCCAGAAAATCTAACGCAGGCAGAAAGTGGTTTGATGGGAAAGACGAAAATGTTGTCGTTCCGAAATTGGAAAGTGTATTTGCTATTGATGGAACAGTAGAAGAAGCTTGCTTTTATGGGGAGATTTCCAAGACTGCGTTTTATAATTACTTAGACAAACATCCTAAATTTCGGGAGAGAATAGAGGAGTTGCGGCAGAAGCCTGTTTTGAAGGCAAGACAAACAGCAGTAAGAGATTTAGAAACTCCTGATGGTGCAAGATGGTATCTTGCTAAAAAGAGAAGAGGAGAGTTTGGGGATAATATGAAGGTGGATGTTGAAATCACCAAGAAAATTATATCTGTAGACGAATAACTTCATAGGCAACAAAGCATAAAAGCGATGCCAAGTTCAGCAATGGATTTGGCATTTTGATTTAGATGGAGGAAGTGACTAAATTTTCAGAACTAAGCAATTTCTTTCCAAAGCAGAAAGAGGCGTTAGAAGCATCAAAGCGTTTTAAGTATGTATTGTTTGGGGGGTCAGTTGGTTCTGGTAAGAGTAGATGGCTTAGATGGGGTATGCTTTACTGGCTGATGAAATTCTATGACAAGTACGACATTAAAGGCATTAGAGCGGGTTTGTTTTGCGAGGATTACCCTTCTTTAAATGATAGGCATCTTTCAAAAATAAAGTATGAGTTCCCAGATTGGCTTGGAACTTTTAATGAAGCAAAGCACGAGTTTACTTTGGCTCCTGAATATGGTTCTGGCGTTGTAACATTCAGAAACTTAGACGATGTCAGCAAATATCTCTCAGTGGAGTTTGCGGTGATAGGCGTAGATGAGATAAACCGGAATAAGAAGCCAATTTTTGATATGCTGAGGTCTCGTTTAAGGTGGCCTGGCATAAAAGACGTGAAGTTTTTGGCGGGGTGTAATCCTATGGGTGAGGCATGGGTAAAGAACATTTGGGTTAAAAGATTATTCCCGCCAGACGAAAAAGAACAATATGAGTTTGTATATGTGCCTGCATTGCCGACGGATAACCCTTATTTGCCTCAAGAGTATTATAAATCTCTTGAAAGTCTGCCGGAAAACCAGCGTAAGGCGTTTTTGGAGGCTAATTGGGATGTTATGGATGAGTCTATGGACGATAAGGGGTACCTACGACTTATAAACGATAGGGAATACCAGTCGGTAATAGTTCATGTAGGAGAGCATTCTGGATACAAAGTATTAGGTATTGACCCTGCGGCGGGTGGGGATAACTCGGCTGTAGTTCTTAAAAGTGGGAATCTTCAAGAGATACTATTCAATCAAAAGTTGCAGAATACTATGGACTTGGTTGGGGTTATTATGGAGAATTACAGGGATAGCAAAGCTGATTTCATAGTTGTAGATAAGACAGGAGTCGGGCAGGGTGTTTATGATAGACTGCGTGATTTAGATTATCCCGTGAGAGGAGTAGCATTTGGTGAAAAAGTAGAAGATGAGATGTTTCAAAACTTAAAAGCAGAGTTGCATTGGAAGGAAAGAAAGTGGCTTTTGTCTGGGGGAAGGCTACTGGCTAATTCCGGTTGGAATGAATTTGAGAATGTGAAGTATCAAAATAAGGATGGCGTGATTAGGATACAGCCTAAAGAAGAATTGNTGAGAGAAGGTTTATCTTCTCCGAATTGCGTTGATGCNGCGGTTTTGACACAGGTTGTTGAAAGTTCTACAATACGTAAAGAGAAGATGATAAAAATGCATGGAGGCCGNCCATTTTANGATGCTATGGAAGAAGTATGGCATGGAGAATCTCCTCAAGTAGAAATATGGAGAGGGTAAGTGAATATAAGGGTGAAGAGCGTAAAGGAGTTTCATCAGAGGGTTTGTGGACAGAACAGGATTTGGCAGTGAAGGCAGAAAATCCTTTGGTAGATGATGCGAAAGGCAAGGCTTTAGTCATTAGAGTATTTGATTTTAAGTTTAATCCGCGCATAAAACAATTAGATATAATTCAAGCTAAGAATAACAAGCAGGATTTTTTCAATGCCCACGCGAAGTATATTAGAGACTTCTTGTGGAAAGATGGATTAAAGATAAGGGAAGACCATGATCCGAAGTTATTATTTAGAAAAGACGGATATAGGATAGCAGTATTATGCGAGGCAAAGCTTGGGGTCAATGTTTTTGAAAAGCCGACCACTTTACAAAATATATTTAGTCGTAAGAAAAAATGAAACCAGCCGATATAGCATCGTATTACGCAGAAAGCAAGCAATTCTTACAGCCTAGGAAGCAGAGGCAAGTAAGACAGCTTGTGTTACTTAACAATCTGCAGAGGGGCGATCAAAATATAGCCTCAACGCTTTTACTAACGCTTTTTAACAGGGTTCTTTCAAACCTATATGATGATAAGCTCCAGATTAAATTTCTACCCTCGCAAGGCATAACGCAGAATCAAATCAATTCATATAATATCCTGGCTCGTTCAGATTATCTGGAGATGGAAAAGGCAAAGATAGATTATGATTGGACATGGGATACTCTCTTTTTTGGCAGGGGATATTGCGAAACTTTGCAGTTCAACAAGAAACAAAAGATTATGGAGCCTCATGTTATTAACCCTTTGGTTTTTGGCTATGATCCGTATTTTGAAGAAGTCCAGAATTGGCGTTATTACTGGAAATGGATTACCAAGAGCAAGTGGGATATAGTCAAACTCATAAAAAAGGGGACGATTACGGGTATTAAGGATGTCAAGCAAATTCCTACAGGCATCGATCCATATTTGTGGGATTATAAAGTTAAAAGAGATGCGGCTAAAAAAGTCACAGCTCCGCCCATAGACACGGTCGCGGGAGATGTTTATCAGATACTTGAGTTTTATGGATATGATGACAAAGGAGATAAGACAGTCTATTGGCTGGACAAGGGTTTGGATAAAATCCTGTATGAGCAGAAACTTGATTTACAAGATGGTGAGGATGAGTCCTCAAAATGGCCCATAGTAGTTAAAGAGGCATTCCGCGAACCACATTCATCTGTAGTTTTCTCACTTGCCGATTTATTAGAAGACAAGCATAGAGCAAAGTCAGTATTGCTCAACCTTGCCTTTATTGCGGCCAAAGACAGGGCAAATCCCATTTATGGATATAATCCAGATAAGGTTAGAGATATAAGTCAGTTTTTCCAGAGGCAGATAAATCAGCATATTCCTATGGATGGCCCGGATGCGGTATGGCCATTGAATACGGAAGACCCGATGTCCGCGGGACTGATACAGTTCATTTCTCTTTTGACGCAAGAGGCTAATGAGCCGGTGGGAACAGGAACAGTGATGCAGCCATTGCCGGGGAAAAAGCAGACTGCAACGGAAGCTGCTATTACGCAGCAGTTGAATGATATGGCTCAATCCCTTCAGTCAAAAGTCATTCAATTCGGAGAATCTGAATTTTGGAGCCATTGGTTTCACCGCTATGCTAGAAATGCCAAAGACCTTAAAACTAAGATAGCGAATATAGTCGGTGTAAAAGGAGTTGAATCAAGGGAAGTAGACTTGAAAGACTTTAACACTGATTTTCCACCAGGTATATTTGTGTATTCGGCAAAAGAAGCCGAGTTTAAGGAGTTAGTAGTGAGAAGAGACATGATGCAGCTATATCCTCAATTAGCCCAGACTATAGGCCTAGAAGGAATGAGAAATTTTAACAAGCATGTGTTCTTCCCGAAGTTTCTTGATGATCCCTCGCTGATAGAGACCATATTCCCCAAGACGCTTGATGAGTTAAGAGCTGAAGAAGAGAATGAAATCCTTGCTAAAGATAATTATGTGCCAACTGGAGAAGGCGATAATCATGAGAATCATTTGTACATTCATAGGGCTATGTTTCCCAAGACGCTTGCTTGCTGGTTTCATATAGCCGAGCATGAGGAGCGATTGGCTGGACAGAAAAAAAGTGATATGATGCAAGAACAGCAAGCGCGACAGCAAATGCTTCAGCAAGGATTACAGAAGCAACTCAAGGTCGGCGCGGAGAGAAGGTCGCCTGAAGCTGCGGCCTCACCGCTTAAGACTGAATTACAAAAAACAAATCAACAAACAGTATGAGAAATTATTCACCAGAACTGCCCAGAGATAAGAATGATGAACCAAAGCATGATTACCCGCCTGCGAAATTAGCACTTGTAAGAACTACGAAAGAAAATGCTTCCGCTTCTTCTATTCTATTGCTGGGACATGATACGACTGAACTTGAGGTTGCCGCTGTTAATCAACATGTAGCGATGAAGTGGTTGAGTCAGGCAACAGTAAATTCTTCGGTTGCAGGTACAAGTGTTTTGACTGCTGTCGCAACGGGAAACTGGGATCATATAGTGCAAGTAAACACCGTTAGGAGATTCGTTGTTCCTATCGCGACAAATCCCCAAACAGGAAGTATCCAAGGAATAAACAGGGAGTTAGGGTTGTATCCCGCAGTTGCTTATAAGACATTTGCGGGGAATGGAAGTGTTTTAACGGCAGAGTTCTAATGGACTTCAATCAAGACGAGTTAGAGTTACTGAGATTGATAAGTGAGCTAAAACCGTATGATGTTATGCAGATAGCAATCAACCAGAATGGTACAAGAATGTCTGTGACTATTAAAAATAACGCTCAGATATCCAAAGAGTTCAGAATAACTCATAGAATTATGCAGTTTATTCCAGTTGCCTCCGTGTTGGGCAAAGTTTTTGCTTGACAAGCAAGTAAGAAAGGTTAAAATAAAAATAGGCGAGAAAGCCATAAGCGACGCCAAATTCTTTCAAGAACTTGGCGTTTTCAATTATATGCCAATGACAAAAAAGGGGGAGAAGATAATGCACGCTATGATGAAAGAATATGGTAGTAAGAAGGGGAAAAAGGTATTTTATGCAAGTGAGAATAAGGGAACGATTAAAGGAGTTGCAAAACATCGTAGGCTGAAAAAAGCAGTTAAACGAGCATTCGCTTAATGCCAAAAGAAGTTATACCAAAGCTGTCGCGGCATTAACTAAAGGGTCGAAAGATAAAATTAACTAAGTTAAAACAATGGCAATAAGATTACCTTTAACGACATTGTTAGATGTCAACAACAGCACAGTAAATGCTACTGGGCCTGCTTCTACGGCTGGCGGAGTTGCCAATGCTTTTCTTATTCCGCAGGATTGCGACAACATTGTGGTCAAATTCACGGCTTCCGTAATGGCAGGCGGAGCTTCGGCGGTATTGCAGACTTCAGATGATGGAGGCGCTACCTGGTATGATGTGGCAAGGACAAGCATTGTCTCAAACGCCAATGCGACAAATGCACAATGGCTCTCTACTCCAGTTATAGGAATTGGTGTTAGAACTGGAGTTGTCATACCATCTGTGGTAGCTACCGGCAGCGTTCAAAGTTTCGGAAGTGTATATGGAGCGATTGGGCAGTCTCCTGCTTCAGGATTAGGACAGCTTGAGGTATCTGGTCTTCCGATTCTCGGCCGTAATGCGAGGATTTTCCTTCGTTACACAGCCGCGGTTACTAGCATTATCTCAGAGAGAGTAACGGTCATGGCTAATAGTCAGTCAGCAACTTCTTAATGAACAACTCAAAACTTATTGAGAATTTCTTGGAAGAAGAGAATCAGATAGATAACACTCCACTACTCAGAAAAAGATTGGAAGAGCTGACAGAAATTATTGAAGCGATAGATGCGGTTAGCCAGTCCAACTACTACAGACTTCTTGAAGAAAAGGTGTTTAAGGATTCGTTGAACTCTTTTGTTAATCAGCTATGCAATGAAAAAGATAATCAAAAAGTAGCTTGGTTGCAGGGAGCGATAGCGATAATCTCAAAATATGCCGATTTCAGGAAGTTTAGCGAAGCATATAGATTGGAGCTAGAGAGAATCAAACAGCAATTAAAGGGTCGAGAAAAACAATAAGTTCTTACCATGAAAAACAAAAACCCGGGGACGGTGCCTCAAAGTGCTCCTGAACCAGGACCGACTATACCACCAAGCGCGCGGGTGGTGATAGAACCGATGATGATTGAAAGGCAAGGGTCAAAAACAGTGCCTGTTACGAGGAGATGGCCTCAAGTTCGTGGCGGTATCTGTGAATGGTGCGGAGTAATGGACAAGAATGTTCCCTCCGAACATCAGTATAAGTTGTGCCCGCACTTCAGAGAAATTGGGCAGTTGAGATGTTCTTACTGCGATGAGACTAAGAATCCTGATGATGTCATATATCACAGTGTTCTCAACATCGCGGCGCATCCAGACAATCCGAATAAACTGATAGTATGGTGCAACTCATACAACTGCTCGCGTGCCCACGAGAAGCGTTTTACGGCTTCTCAAACATAACTCGTTTATTGGGATAGTCACCTGATAGGCGATGAAATTAACAACTGATTCTTGGTGTGAGATTCGCCTCTCTCACTAATGTAAATAAAATGGCTGACGAAAACATAGAAGTAACTTCAGAGGAAGATTCAGAAGACATCGATGTAGATTTAGATGAAACTTCTGATAACAAGGTCGAGAAAAGAATCAAAGAACTTTCAAAAAAGGTTAAGCTGACTTCCCAGGAGCGGGATGAACTCATAAAGACAAAGCAAAAGCTTGAAGTCGAACGAGATTCCGCTAAAAAGGAAGTTGAGTTCTACTCTTCTTTCTCGAACGCAACCGATAAATATCCTGGGGCCAAAGATTTCAAGGAGAAGATTAAAGAGAAAGTGTTGGCTGGATATACGGTTGAGGATGCCACAGTAGCCGTTCTGGCTAGTGAAGGCAAACTGACTACTCCAACGGAAACGGAGAATGTTGCCGGAGGATCGGCTACTAATCCGCCTTCTGAAGGAGGGCCAAAACCGCTTGAAGAGATGACGCGCGAAGAAAAACGCGAAGAAGTTCTGAAAGCGGTGGAAAGAGGAGACATCAGTGTATAACCTTACAAGAGAAAGTTCTTTAACAATACAATGCCAGTAACAGTAAGAGGAACAGGATGGGGTGGAGCTTCAGCCGACACATCTGCATTGCTGATTTCCTATATCCGGGATGAAATCCGAGTATTGGAGCCGCAATTACAGTACGCGAGGTTGGGAGTCCGCAGAGATTCTCCGAAAGGATATGATAGAATTCTGTTTCCGCAGACCAATCAGCTTCCAGTACAGATTAACGTTTCTATCGAGGGAGCTTTGGGAGGTTCTGTATTCGGTGCAGGAGCGTCTATCCAAGGTGGAGCGGCTGCGACAGCAAGAGGATTCCCAGTATCATCCACAGAAGGTGTGGCGGCTATCACAGAAGGTACGAATCCTTCAGCTATCACTTGGGGTTCTACCAGCTATTCAACCGGCCCATACCAATGGGGGATACTCGTTCAGGTTTCCGATTTGCTTGTCCATAACTCGGCTATCGAGGTTGTTGACGGTTGCGTAACGCAAGTTCGCAACTCTTTGGCTCGTTTGGTGGACACGGCTATTCAAACAGTGGTGAATGCTGGGACAAATGGCGTCATTTACGCAGGCAATAAGACTACGCGGGCCGGTTTGGCCGCGGGTGACTTGTTGACTCAGGCGGAGATGAACAAGGCCTACCGAAACCTCGCGGCTTCAAACGCTGCTGGGCTTCGTCCGTATGAAGGCAAATACTATGTTGCAGTTATTCATCCGTTTGCGGAATCTGACTTGATGTCGAATACAGCTTCTGGCTCTTTCAACGACGTAGGTCGTTACACTTCGGTGGACGACTTGCGAGCTGGAGCTTTGGGTGATTTCAGGGGCGTTCGCTATCTGAGGTCAGCTTGGCAGAACTACTTTAACTCAACAGTAAATGTCTTCCCAACAACCATGTTGGGCGAGTCATCGTTCGGTTGGGGGTTCTTCCAACAGCCAGAGCCTATTCTCGTGACCACGCCTGACTCTAACAACCCATTGAATCTTTACACCTCAATTGGTGGAAAGGTTACATTGGGTGTTACGAGATTCGAGGATGCGGTTGCGATATATCGCATTGTTCGCGTTGAGAGCGCAGTATCAAGCTAACAATTTGTTTCTTGACGGCAAGTCCCTTCATGGGGACTTCCGTGAAGACACAAAATTATGCCAGCAGCAGTCAGTGATATTCTAACTTTCGCTAGAACTCAAGCTAAGACAGATTCAAATGGCTTAACCAATGCCAATGGAATTATCTTTGCCAATGAAGCCCAAGCTGATTTCCATCGTAAACTCATAAACAAAGGGATAGACGCTTCTCAACTACAGGAAGCTTACAGAGACGGAACAGTTAATGTAGGAACATATCTCTATCCGACAGATATGTTTTTTTTGAAGGCAATAGAGTTAAATTACGCTGATACAAACGCGCAAAATTACAAAAGGGCTCAACAGGTTGATGTTTCAAATCTTGAGGGCAATGTGTCATTTGGCTGGTTAAGAAAGAACGCAAGCAAAGACAATCCGTATTTTGATGATAGGGGAGATTGGTACGAGATATTCCCTACTTTTACTTCTTCAGATAATATTTCGCAGGTTATACGGCTATTCTATTTCTTGAAACCCATTGATTATACGGCTGTTGCGGATACTGTAACTTATCCTGCTTCTCTTGATTATAGAATTCTAGGCTGGAGGGTGGCGGCGAGCCATCTGTATTCTTTGGGGAAAATTTCACAAGGAGACGCTTTTAATTTGAAGTATGAAGAACGGATAAGTGAGATTACTGCTACTTTAGGTCGTGGATCCCAGCAGCCCATACAATCGAGCAACATAAATTTGACGGGGTATGAATTCTGATGCCTTATACGAATATCGCAAAACCAACGGGGGCTAATTACACAAATGTTGAACCTGCGGGAAAAGAGCCGTATGACGACTTAGACATTACATACGACGACGCAAATGCCTTTTATGACGGGATTGACCAAGCGGCCTACACAAATATCGCAAAGCCAGTTGGCAGTGTTTATACAAAAATCGCAAAACCCGTATGAGTAATTTCCCCTCTACTTTAAGCACAATATCCGATCCGACAGCTACGAATAGACTGAATTCACCTTCGCACTCTTCAATAGAGACTGCGCAGAATGACGCTGTAAAGAAGCTTGAAACTTTTGTTGGCACTCTTTCTTCGGCGCAAGGCACTTTAATGTACGATGTTCGCGCCGCAGCTTCAGATGGAGGGGGACATGTTCAAGCAGCAAACAAAGGAGGAACAGGACAGACTGCGTATACCAAGGGAGATATTCTTGTGGCTCAAAGTTCTTCTGTTTTGAGCAAACTAGCTGTAGGAGCGAATAACCAGCTTTTAGTAGCAGACAATACTCAAGACGTAGGAATAAAGTGGACGGATACGGCAGTTGGAAGAGTAGCGACGAAACATATTTCAATAAATACTGTATCTGTAGCAGATGGTGTGATAACAAGCGTAATGTCGGTAAATATCCCTGGGAGCACACTTGGCACTCAAGGTGTGATAAGAGCGATAATACCATTAAGAACTGTTGCCGTTATGAGTAGGAGTGGCGGCGGAGATATTGGACGAATACAAGCAAGAGCGCAATATGGAAATTCCTCTACATTGGTGGCATTTTTAGCTCGACAACAAACAACTGGGACGGTTGTTCCAAGTTTTGCTGGAGAGTGTATTGTAGAGATAATTTCTGCGAGTATTGCTAGCTCGCAAAGGTTAATTTTTCGTGGATTAGTGAAGCAAGATGAGATATTCAATGGTTCTATACAATCTTTTTATAGGTCTTCTATATTAGCAGAGGAAAGTTCGAGTACATTAGCTTTAACTGTTAGTTTTGAAAATCTTACTGGTTTTGATACATCTTCTGCTTTAGGTGTAATTACAGATGGTTATGTAGTTGAAAAAATATAATGGCTACAAAAGTTATAACAAATTTCAGCGGCCGATTGACGAGATACGAAAAAGGGGACATGAACTCCGGTTTTGCCAAATACTCCAAAACTTATGGAAACGATCCGTTTTCAGACCCTGGGAATCTTACTTGGCTTGAACAACCTAATAGGATTGACTCTGGAGAATCAGTTATTACGGACTTGATAATGGCCGCCCGTCCCCGTTTAGAGTCGGGGGTAACGTATGTGTATGCTATTGGCCATACAGGAAGGCTTTATAAAATTCAGGTTAATAATCCCTCTACTTTTAATCCTGATTTTGATAACCCTGTTTTATTGGCCACATTAACGGCTCAATCGCCGACTTTCAAATATGGCGCGTCAATCCAATTTTATGGCTCGACTGAGAAGATATTTATTGGGCATGACAGGGGAGTAACTAAAATCAACTTTGATGGAACTTCAGAAACATTTGTAGGGACTCAATCTTCTTACACTTCAAGCATTCCAAGACCATCGGTTCAATTTGCAGGTAAGTTATACTTTGGAAATGGAACTAATCTCGTAGAAATTGACTCTACCGAATTAGTTATCTCTTATTCAAAAATCTCTCCAGCGTTTCCTTCGGGGACACAAGTAAGAGACATAGATGTTTCTCCAGATGGCAACTATATTCAAATAGTCGTAAGCAGGGTTTCCCAAGCAGATATGACAGTTATTACTCAAGATACGGCTTCTTTATCTTCTGCTGACTCTTACTTTATGTATTGGAATGGAACTGATGCAGGCATTACTTCGTATAATCCATACAATGCGTATTCACTGAATGCTAATACTTCGTTTGGACCTTACTCATACACTCTGGGGTACGACTTGGGCGGCGCGGCATTATATTCCGCCAGACAAAAGATTATTTCTCTACCCAATTCTGTTTCGCCTAACTTTGGTGCGATGTTTTCGACTGGCAATCTTATGGGATTTGCCGCTCCTGAACAGGATTCTGCCGTGTTGAAGGGTTCTTTGCTGGTTTATGGACAACATGACAGCGAGATTCCAACGGGTTTATTCAGGTTGTTTCGAATTTCAGCCGCGACTCAAACCGATATTCAGCAGATACCCGTCTGCTTGATAGTTTCAAATCTTTTTTATGGAGCTTCTTCGGCGGGATATACAGATAATAAAGTGGGTTCAGCCAAGATTTATTTCTCGACTTTGGAAACTGATTCTGGCCCAACTACTAAATACAAACTTTATAAGTTTACCACTGTTCCTACGGGTTCAGGAACTGCCATTGCTGGAGTATATGAAACACAAACTGAATTATTTTCTCAAAAAGTTGCGATAAAAGAAGTGAGATTATACATGAAACCTTTGATATCGAATAATGAGTTTGATGTAGACCTTATAGGTTCTGACGGAAACTCAATAGCAAACTCGAACAAGAGCTTTGAGGTGGGGAATAACGTAACCGTGGGAGACGATTTGGTGAGATATTCCCCTGATACAGAGGAGACGTACGCGCTTGGATTGAGGATTACGAACGTAGGAACGAAGAATTGGGTTTTGAAGAAGGTTGAAATAGATTACGAATTTGTCCAATCTTAATGCCAGAAGAAATAGGGAAAACTAAAGAACTAAAGCCAGAACTTGATAGACAAGCAGTATTAGGAGTTATTAGGGAATACATGCAGTCTGAAGCTTTTACCGATAGAAAAGTGACTGATAATCCAACGGATGCCTTATCTGTAGTGAATAGAAAGTACGTTACTCTAAATGGAACAACCGCTAATAGGCCGACTGGAAGCGTCACGGGACAAATGTATTTAGATACTACTATTGGAAGACCAGTATTTTGGAATGGTTCAACATTTATTGATGCCGCAGGATCGGTGAGTTAAATATATGGCAACATTGAGTCAAATTAGTCAAGGACTAGCTCAAGCGAAGGCGCAGGCAGAATCAATCGCCTCAAAAGTGGGGACTTTGGCACAAGCGGAAAAAGCTGGTTTATCTGTGGGTTCTCAAACTACCGTACAGCAAGCGCAACAGTTTCTTGGTTCTAAAGCCCATGATCCATTCCCAGGACAGCCAGGGTATAATTCTTTATCTGGAACTCGTGCTGGACAAACAGCTATTCCTCAAGTAGCTGCTCCGCAACCAATAGAAGAACAGCAACCAGTAGAACAAGAAACGATAAAACCAGTGGCAGCTCCTTTGCCTATAAGCAATATCGCTCCTACCCAAACGACGCCTGCTCAATACGCTGGGGGAGGGCTTACTGACCCTTTGCCAGGGCAGGCTGGGTATCACACGTTAAGTGGCACTCCTTCTTTTGACGCTACAAGATTTCAAACAGGATTTCAGGCAGCTAAGGACGCGGGAATTCAAACTCCTGATACGCTGGAAGGGGTAGCGCAGGTTATTGGGCAATACACTCCTCCAGTTGAAAAGCCGGATCAGATGCAGAACTTTATCTCAGCAGATCCGTTTCTGGGAAGCGTGGTATTGGCTTTTCAGCAATACATGGGAGAGCAGAATCAGCGCGTCAGTTTAATTGAAGAATACAAAAGCCTTCTTAAGGAGTCTGGTGTTCAGGAACTTGATACAGAACTTTTGAATATGAAGCAGGTTATTGAGGGCACGGAGGATGATATTCGTAATGAAGTGCTTAAAGCAGGAGGTTTTGCAACGGACAGTCAAGTTTTGGCTCTTACGAACTCTCGTAATAAACAATTGATAAAGAACTACAACGCTTTGCTTGAAACGAGGAATACGAAAGAGAAGTACCTCGATACGATGTTGAATTTGACTGCTCAAGATAGACAGGAAGCAAATCAGCGTTTTGAAACTATGATGAACTTTGGTTTTAAGATAGCAGATTACAAACAAAAAATGCAGACTAATGCCGTGGCTTCTTTGGATAGGATAGTTAAAGCGGTTGACTGGGACGGACTTTGGAACGCCGCTCAAGGCGATCCTTATACACAGGGATTGATTGAAAAAACTTATGGCTTTCCTTCTGGTGGTTTTAGACAGGCAGCTTTAAGGGCTGGTGAAGAAAGAGCATTTGAAATGCAAGAAAGAGAGTTAGGCCTCGAGGTAAAAAGGGAACAAATACTTACCGAGCAGGCTCAAAGAGCTGAGATATACAATGAAATTTCTGGAAAGACTACGCAAGATCCTGTGGAGATACTTGCCTTTGCGCAGCAGTATGCTTCTACTGGTATGATTCCAACTGGAATGCCTAAAGGAACGTTTGGATTTGTCTCTCAGGCTGGAAAAGCCCTTCCAAAACCAGCAGGAACTTTCGTTGATACCATCACAGGAGTGAAGTCGAGCAGGATTTCTTCGACACAAGAAGATGCAATGTCCTCTTTGTACGATATTACAAAGAAAATAGGTATTCTAAATACAGAGTGGGAAAAAGTTTCTTCTGGCAAGCTACAAGCAGGTATTACTGGAGGATTGATAGGAAAAGTGTTTGGCGCACGAGAACAAACAAACTACTTAGCAACTAGAAAAGAAATAGTTGATCTTCTTGCTCGTGCTAGAACGGGAGCTGTTATCACTAAAGAAGAGGAAGAGTTCTATAGTTCTATGCTGCCAGGGAGATTTACTAAACCATTGGGTATATTTGGTGCTTCTGGGAAAGATAAAATAAACAAGTTCGAACAAAATATGAACTCTATATTGGATTCAAAGGCGAAAGCACTTGGAGTATCTATCTATGGCTATTCTAAGGTAAATGTAGGAGGACAAGACTATACTGTCGGAGATATTGTACAAAATGAAGATGGGATAACTGGGCGAATTCTCCCGGATGGAAGCGTATTTTATTCTGAATAATATGCCTATAATATCAGGAGAACAATTTTTTAGAGGAAAGCCCGGAACAATAGTTCAATCTGTCCCAGAGGCATTTCCTGTTGAAGAAGAACAGCCAGGTTATCTTGAGCGTGTTGGTACTGGTCTTAAAGAAACCTTTACTGGGTTGAAAGAAGATATACAAACCCAGCAGAGTGTTTTCGCTGGGGCAAAGCCAAGGCCATCGGGTGCTCCTGTTGAGCAGGTTGAGGCTTCTCTTCGTGGTGGGGTGAGAACTGTAGGAGCTTTAGCTGAAGCTGCATTTACGCCCCTATTGGAAGCTCCAGGAATTAAGCAAGCTACGGAGTTTGTCGGAAGTAAGCTGGCAGGAACGGAACCTATGCAAAAGTACGCGGAATGGTCTCAGAAATATCCTGAAGCTTCTAAAGACATTGAGAATGTTTTGGATATATCTGGGATATTTGGAGCAACTAAAGGTGTTCAAGCAGGAATCAAAACAGGTATTAAAGGAGCGAAAACTGGTATTGCGGGAGCTAAGGCGGGAGTTCAAACAGGAAAACAATTGATGGGCAGAGGGCAAAAAGCTTTAGGCCCTCCACCGCCTACTCCTCAACAAGCCATAGGGCAAGTTCTGCAAGGGAAACCTAGGGATATAGTTTCGGGAGCTAAGGCCTTCAAGGCTTTAGATACGACTGGGGTTAAAACGTATGGTGAGCTTTCTGGCAAAATCAATGAATCAATTGTAGGTTTGTCCAAAAAAGTGGACGAGGTTTTAGATAATACTACATCCATTGGATTAGAAGAGTTGAAACTAACTGGTAAAACTGCTGCTGGTAAAGCTGTGAGCGTTGATTATGTGAGCAGAGCATTGGAACATCTCAAAGAACTTTATACATCCATAGGAGACGATGTTGCTCTTCAGAATATGGATGACATTTTGACTAAAGCTAAAACACAAGGGCTTACTCGGTTAGAAGTAAATAACCTGTCTCGGCAATATGGAATTGAATTTGGAGAAAAGGCGTTTAGTAAAATTGGAGAACCCCGAACTTCGGTGAATGCAGTTAAGTTTGAAAATACGAGGAGTGCCTTGAAAACTATAGCTCGTCAAGGATTAAGCGGCAAAATAGCCCAAGAAATGGATAAATCAATTAGTTCTTTGTATAGAGTTAAAGATTTGGTTAGAAAGAATACTGAAGCAGTCAATAAATTGCAACAAAGAATCCAAGAAAGAGGCCTAGTTGAGAAGTTTGGCTATAAAGCAGCCAAAACTTTAGATGTTTTGACTGGTGGTGGTATTAGAGGGATTGTGGGTGGTTTATTGCCGAGAGGAGTGGGGTATAAGGTAATGAATGCTTTGGATTTAGAGCAAGTATTGCAACGGAACTTAGACATTATTCAAAAAGCCCTGAAAGCAGGAGATAAGGAATTACTTGAAATTATTAAGAGAACCGATCGTCCCAATCCTTAAAAATATACTTGGATAACAAATAGCCAGTTAAGGATAGCGTCCAACCAATTATGATAATCCAAAGAATAAATCCTAGCATATAATCATTATGGCACAAGAGGAAATACAAGTCAATAGTCAAGACAAAACAGGCGAAATGACTCCTGATGAAGCCGCGGCAGCTTTGGCTTTTGCTANTAGTCTTTCCCAACAGCTCCTCAAGCAAGAAAACGCCCCAGAAACCCCTTCAGATTCGCCACAGAGCGTTTTAGGGGAGGTAGAGCCAGAGAAAAGGCCAGAAGTTGATATAGAAGCCAAAATAGAGGAATTAAGAAAGGAAATGCGGGATATGGTGAAAGAAGAAGTGTCAAGTATAAAAGAGAGCATACAAAGTGCTCTTGAAGAAGACGATGGCGAACAAGACAAAACTTAGAAAAATACTTGCCGGAATGTCCAATAAGGAGTCTGGCTTAGATGTGGCTTTCAAATCCGTGGAAAAAGAGATGGCGAGAGTGGCAGATAAAATGAGGGAGGAAGCGGAGACAAAGACAGTCGCAATGGCAAAGAAACGCATAGCTGAAATTAAGAAAGAGATTCAGTCTATTTTCAGCACGATCGATGCCTTAAAAGAAGAACTAAAAAAGAGCGAGAGTGGTTTGGCAGATACCTTGAACAAAAGGCTGGACGCTCTTAGATCGGCAATGGTAGAACAAAGGAGCGCGAGCTTGGAAAGATTGGGAATGTTGTCCGCTGAAATGGAAGACTTAAGGGGAGATATACAGGATATTTCAAAGCGTAAAGTAGAAATCCCAAACTTTGAAAAGCAAATAAAGGATGCTGAAAATGAGTTAAAGAAATTGGTTTCTGATTTAAAGGTAGAATCGAGCGACAAAACAGAGGAAATCCTAATAGAAACCAAAGAGACTGTTGGATTGTTGGAGGAGGAGATAAAGAAATTGCGGAGGGATACCATGTCTGCTATAGGCAGGGGNGGGAATATGAACCGCAATATCTTAGTGGGGAATAATCCTTCTACACTTGGAAGATATACCGACTTGAATATAAAGGCAGGTTCTAATGTAACTCTTTCTTACAGTGATAACGATAACTTAAAGACCACGGACTTGACTATTGCCGCAACAGGTGGTGCTGGCACTAATCGCAATATATCCACTGTAAACGTTTCTTCGGTAATAGCGGCAGTTGCATCTACAGATTATGTGATTATAGCAGGGGATGGAATAAAGCTTACATTGCCAACGGCAGTGGGCAATGAAAACCTATATACGATAAAGAATAAAGCAGCAAGTAGTGTTTTGGTGGGAGCAGATGGCTCTGAAACAATTGACGGAGCAGGCACGGCTTTGATGAAAACACAATATACGGCGATAGATTTGATAAGCGATAATGCCAATTGGCATGTAACATGACGCGAATCATTAAATTCTTACAAACATTTATATTTCAAGGAATTGCTTTCGAAATTCCAGAAGAAGTACCAGAGGAAGGAAAGAAACATGCTGTTATCAGTTTGAATAAGCCAGAAATGGTGTTGGAGAAGTGGAATGGCGAGGTGAGGCTTGGCATTTCCTACCCTGGTGGAATGGGAAGGCTTATCAAGAACGGCGTTGAATGGGTCATGGCGGGAGCATATAGAAGAGATGAAAAAACATTTGAGTTTGAGGCTATTTTACAAGAAAAGCCCTTGAGCAATGTTTTTAATTTTCAACTTACAGGAACAGAAAACCTGAACTTCTTCTACCAGCCAGCACTTACCCAGCAAGAAATAGACGAAGGAGCCGAACGCCCCGAAAACGTGGTAGGAAGTTACGCTGTATATCACAAGACGAAAGCAAATCATCGAATAGGTAGCACAAACTACGTCACAGGCAAGGCGTTTCATATTTACCGCCCGAAAGCTATTGACGCAAACGGGATGGAAGAATGGGCAGAGTTGAATTACTTGAATGGAGTATTGAGCGTAACCGTCCCGCAGAAGTTTCTTGATGAGGCAGTGTATCCTGTGAGGATAGACCCGACGTTTGGATATACGACATTAGGAGGAACAACTGTTAACATTGTCAACGATTTAGAGGGAACGAAGTTTGCATCAACTGAAGCAGGAACACTAACCAAGATGACTGCTGCTGCTCTTGAGAATGATACTGGAACCAGGGTTGCTAAAACAGCTATTTACAATGTCGACAACACCTTTCTTGGGGGAACCACCGAAACTATAATTGATGGGGCAGGAGCTGCATTCTATGATTTCACTTTTAGTTCACCACCATCAATTTCTGCCGCAACTTATTGGTTGCTAATATACGGAGAAAATGCTGGGACGACAATGAGTGCGGTGTATGATACCGATACCAGCGTCGTTGGGTCAGCAATGAATGAAGCAGGCTATCCTACTTTTCCAGACCCGTATGTTCCGTCGGCTGATAATGACCGAAAATATTCCATCTACGCCACCTACACCACAAGCGAAGTAAGTAACGAATGGTGTATAGCTTTCAAATAAATATATGGCATATCAACCAATACACAATCCGCAGTCAGTAATAGGTTCGGTCTTTACCTATCCACAGGCTAATCAATCAGTTAGTGGAACTGTCGGTTCTTCTATTATAGGCCAGCTTCCGGCCGGTACTGCTCCTATTGGCTCGGTAGTTACTCTTCAAGGTACCAATCCATGGGTTATAATAGGTTCCATACAAGGAGACTTATCGGCGACCGTTTCTTCCGCCTCTGTGGTTCAACAGGGAACATGGAGAACATCTGTTATATCTAGTACCCCTTCCTCAATGCTAACGGGGGCTTCTATCTTCGGTCAACTTCCTGGGGGGACTGCCACATTAGGTTCTATTACTGCTATTCAGGGAACAAATCCCTATATATTTACGGGTTCTGTACAGGGCGCGGTTTCTGTGCTTGGACACGCTCCTGTAGTTATTGTTGGCGGCTCTGTGGCAACCGTAACCACGAATTCTTCGGTGATGCTTTTGAACGGAGCAAATGTAATTGGTTCCGTAACTACGTTGCAAGGCACAAATCCGTGGGTGATTACTGGTTCCATTCAGGGAAATCTAAGCGCGACCGTTTCTTCTGCTTCTGTAGTGCAAGAGGGTACTTGGAGAGTTTCTGTGCTTAGTTCTACCCCTTCCTCTATGTTAGTGGGAGCAAGTATTATTGGCCTTACCCCTGTAAATGTTGCAAATTTCCCCGCAGTTCAAAACGTAGCATTCAATAACTCTTCTATCGTTTCCTACCAATTGGCTGGTTCTGTATTGGCCACATCAGCTACAGTCACCCCTGCCGCTAATCAAAGCGTATCAGGAACAGTAGATGTCGCGCAGATAGGAACTCACCGAGTGTCTGTTATATCTTCGACTCCTTCTTCCATGCTGGTTGGAGCTTCTGTATTTGGAAATGTGGGAATATCAGGAATTCCCGACGTGAACACAGCAGGAAGCGTTGTAGCATTCCAATCAAATCCAAGCGTTTTCCAAGTCCTTGCGGGACTTATGTCTACTAACGCTTCAATTATCACCGCAGGAGGAACTACGGGCAATTCTTCTGTTCAGGTCCTTAACTTCCCGACTACACAAAATGTTAGCGGTTCGGTTGTAGCTTCTGGAACAATTACGGCGGATCAAGGTATAGGATTTGGTTCGGTAGCTGCACATATTAAATCTGGCTCAATAGTAGCCGTGTTGGGCGGCAATACTTCCGTAATATCTGCCAATCCACAATCTTCTATTATCTCATGGAACGCTCCGAGAGCTTCTTGGGTATCGGGAATTGCTGACTTGAGAAGTAATACAGGAGCTTCTGTAGCTGTTATTGGAGGGCAAGGAGGTGCGATAGCCACTTATATTACAGGAGTGCAAGTTGCAAACTATGGGCCATCTTCAGTATTGGTTACATTAGCAGGAAGTCCAGCCGGTGGTTCAATTCTTGGATATACGATAGCTCCAGCGGGCGGAGGTTCTAATGTAGTTTATCCGAATGCTCTAAAAACTGGAGGCAACCAGCCATTTACTGCTTCAATAAATACCGTAGCTTCAGTTTTAATTTCTGCACAAGGATTTACAGTTTAGTAAGTAGAATAGTACTCCACATAAAATGCAGGCGATCATTGACGAAAAAACGAGAGTGATAAAAGAATTGTCTGCGGGAACACCAGAACTTGCGGTAGGAGAAAAAGCCGTTGAGGTTCCGAGAATGGACATTAACCCTCTTCCATCTGTTTCATTTTGGAAGCTGGACGAGAATAACAAAAAAGTGCCTGCAACCGTAGAGGATATTCAAACTGCTGGCCTGGAAGGAAAAACTCCCTTGAAATGGCTCCATTCCTACGAAACTTTGCTATTTGACACGCCTTCTGGAGATATGGAAGAAGCATATTACGCCCAAGATGAGGAAAAAAGCGTAGTATATTGCAGGTTGTCTTCCAATAGCAAAGAGGAAAACAATTTTGATGTTATTCCTGTTAGCAAATTGGAGAAATTCCAGGTAAATACTGCTCTGCTCACTCCTTGTAAAGTTATAGGAAAGGCATATTACCACGAATTTGCGTATCCCAACGGGTTGAAAAAACGCGTCAAGACAAATCAGCAGGAGTATTGGGACATCGGAAATAACGCAGATTATCCTAATCCGTATATGGTGATTTGATATGGCAATAGCATTTGACAATGCCAACTCCAGTAAAGTAACGGGAGCGAGCAGTATCACCTTTTCCAAGACGAATACGGGAAGCAACCTCATACTCGCAGTTGGTGTTGCGATTACGGATGCCACTCTTGCGGACAGAACGGTGAGTGGAATTACCTACAATGCGGTGGCTCTTACCAAGATACGGTCAGACGACGATACGAACGCTCCCGCAGGAAGGGCGGAATTGTGGTATCTTGT
>C687J35021_10000924_pt1 | contig 22658 bp, 26 predicted proteins | sample RifCSPhighO2_12_FD_35021 | JGI IMG/M metagenome (IMG submission 35021) | reverse complement strand
TGTCATGGGACTCCTACAATCCAGCTTATGACTGCCGCCTCTATCAAGAACCATTGTCAGTATGCTGAGAACGACTACTCTCTACAATCTCCTGCCCGTTGTTCCCCNTGCCACAAAAATCCATATGACTACTGGGGATGCCCGACAAAGAATAATTATCCTTTATGTGTATTTTTTGACACTGATAAGATATTAGCTCAAGTTGAAAGGATATATGAAGCAAGACTACATTCCATGTCGTGAGCTTCAGCATTTAAGTATCAGAAAGAAACAAGCCTGTCCTCTTTGTGGACAACTTCAGACTATTATGATGAGGGGAAAAACTCATGATATAGAAACTGATGAGCTTGGAGTAGTAGGAGATAGGGGTTATTCATTTTGTAACTGCCGCAATATCTTTTTTACTGACTGGAAGAATATAGACTTAGGACATTATGACGACACATATATAGACTTTGTTAAGGGCGGGGAACAAGAAAGACATACTAGAGTATTAGAGGTTGAGAAACAGTGGGAAATAGTCCAGAGATTTATGCCAAACTCGAAAAGTCTTCTTAATATTGGGGATTATGAAGATACGTTCCTAGACTATCTTCATAAGCAAGATTGGAATAACATGAGCCTTACAACCATTGATATTATTCCTAGAGAGTCTAGATATCGGCTTCTTACAGGAAACTTTGAAGATTATCAGTTTAATGAGAAGTTTGATATTGTGTGGATGTCTCATTTTATGGAACATACAAAGAGTCCAAAAGAAGCTCTGCTTAAAGCTAAGTCTCTCCTTAATCCAGGCGGGATTATCTTCAACGCAATGCCAGATACCCACCATATTAACTGGAACACTCCACTTGATTGGCATTGGCTTGTACAAGAACATCACACTCTATGGAATATGTATGACTGGATTGACTTTGCCAAAGAAGAGTGTGGCCTTAAGTGTATTTATGGAAACATCAGTACAGACGTAATTAGTTTAACTGGAGGCGGAACTATCAATTATTGGATAGAAGAAGCGAGGACGATATTCAAACTGCAATAGTAATACTTCATTACATTAAAGAGGATTTAACTAAGGCTTGTATACAGTCTATTAAGGAGAACACTCTTGTAGGCTCATACCAAATTTATGTTGTGGATAACAACTCACCTGTTCCATTTATTCTCGAAGAACCTTTTGTGACAGTTATTCGTAATAGTTCACGTTACTCAACCTCTGGTATGAACTTTGGCTTCTATCACGCTCTCTATGAATCTACTTGGAAGCATCAATATGTAGTCAACATTGATAATGATGTTCTTTGTCATAAAGGCTGGCTAGAACCTCTTGTTAATGAGATGGAGTCTCATCCTAATACTGGTATTTGTGGTGGGAAACAGTGGAATAAATATGGTACAGAGTATAACTCTGTTGGCTCAGACCTCATAGGTTATATCTACAATAGCTGGCCAATAGAGAGAACAGAGGTAAATTGGATTCAAGGAAGTTTCACAATGTATCGAGCTGATATGATGAAACAAATCGGCCTTCATGATACTCGATATCAGGATTATTGTTCCGACTCTGACTACTGTATTCATGCTTTAGACAGGGGATGGGATGTTGTCTTTGTACCAGAGAGTAATGTTACTCATTTAGGCGGAGTTTCATATAAAGAGTTTCTTATAGATAGAGCAGATGACTTAGGAGCACTTAAGGCTAAGTGGTTTGGGACTAAGTTCAACTCTTTAGCTAATGTTCTTCCTATTAATAGTAACGGCAGAATTTACGGACAGGTAACTTATAAGGAAACAAGGCGATGAAAAAGTGTTTAATCTGTAATAGTGAGATATTACCATTCATGTCTCTTGGTAGGCAACCTATCTCCAATAGATTTCTTATGCCTGAGGACTTTTCTAACGAATACTTCTTTAACCTAGATGTAGCTTTTTGTTCTAATTGTTTTATGGTGCAACTTACTGAGCAACCAGACCGCTCTAAGATGTTTCATGAGAATTACGCCTTTTTTTCCTCATCTTCTAAACACATGGCTATGCACTTTAAGAAGTTTGCATCTGATGTAATGGAGAAGTATAAGCCAAATTATGTAGTAGAAATAGGGTCAAATGATGGGATTATGCTTAAGCACTTTACTTGTAAACGACTTGGAATTGAACCATCAGAAAATGTAGCAAAGATTGCAAAAAAAAATGGAATAAATACATGGTGCGACTTTTTTGATGATTCCNTAGTCGATAAATTCCAAGCAGAAGGAAAGCCGGATATTATTCTTATGGCTAATGTAATGGCTCATATTCCTTATATTCATTCAGTAATAAATGGGATTAAGAAGTGGCTAAATCCTGATGGCGTTCTAATATTTGAAGACCCTTACATGGGAGATATTCTAGAGAAGATTTCCTATGACCAAATTTATGATGAACATGCTTTTTATTTCTCACTTAGTTCTTTAAATCGCTTGTTTAGTATGCATGATATGGAAGTAATAGACGTTGAGCACCAAGATACTCACGGTGGCTCTATGAGATATACCGTTGCCAATTCTGGCATATACCAAGTCAGACAAAGGGTGAAGGATTTATTGATAAACGAAGGTCTAAACAATATTGATAAGAAGGAAACTTATGATAAATTTGCAAAGTCTGTGGAGCTTTCAAAGATAAATCTTGTAAGTCTTCTAAAAACTATCAAAAAAGAAGGTAGAAATATTATAGGTTATGCCGCTACTGCTAAGAGTGCTACTATCACTAATTTTTGTGGAATTGGCCCAGAACTAATCGACTATATCTGTGATACTACACCTATAAAACAGGATAAGTTTAGTCCAGGAGCACATATACCTGTAAAGGCTTATCAAAAATTTCTAGATACTCCACCTACTCATGCGCTCCTATTTGCTTGGAACCATACTAAAGAAATCATGGATAAAGAAAAATACTACAGAGGTAAGTGGATAGTATATGTACCTGAAGTCAAGATATTATGATTCCTATTTCTAATCCTAGAGCGTCATACATAGAACACAAAGAAGAAATAGATAAGGCTGTTCTTAAAGTTCTCTCTAGTGGCTCTTACATCCTTAGAGAAGAGGTTAATAAATTTGAAGATAGATTTGCTAAGTACATTGGTGTCAAACACTGTATTGGAGTAGCAAGTGGTACAGATGCTCTATTCCTATCTATGAAAGCTTTAGGCATAGGAAAAGGTGACGAGGTTATCACTGTCTCACATACAGCAGTCGCCACAGTTTCTGCTATAGTTTCTGCTGGTGCTAATCCAGTCTTAATAGACATTAAAGATAACTTTACAATGAATCCAGAGAAGATTCACAAAGCTATCACAAAGCGTACAAAGGCAATTATCCCAGTCCATCTCTATGGAAAACCTTGTGATATGAATGCAATCATGGCCTATAATATTCCAGTGATTGAGGACTGCGCCCAGGCCGCAGGTGCTATTTATCATGGAAAGCATGTTGGTTCAATTGGTAAGATTGGTTGCTTTAGCTTCTATCCAACTAAGAATCTTGGTTGTTTTGGGGATGGAGGAGCAATTACTACTAATGATAAGAAGCTCGACAAGAATCTAAGGCTCCTTCGTGAATATGGCTGGAAAAAACGTTATATCAGCTCTATTCATGGTTATAACTCTCGTCTTGATGAGATTCAGGCGGCAGTGCTGAACGTAAAGCTTAAGTACATTGACCAAGACAATGAAAGACGTAGAGAAGTGGCAAAGATTTATGGTAATGGTAATTATGATGAAAATTCTGTTTATCACCTATATGTTGTAAGACGTAAGAATAGAGGTAAAGAGGGGCCAGTTCACTATCCTGTTCCTATTCACTTGCAACCAGCGTATAAGGATGTGATTGTCTCAGGCTGTATGCGTGAAACAGAGAAAGCGTCTAAGGAGGTTCTTTCGCTTCCAATGTACCCACAACTATGTTAGACGAAGTAAAGATGTACGAAATTAAGAATATTGAAGAAGAAAATGGAAACATTGCATTTCTTGAGCTTCCATTCTTTGCAATTAGGATTTTCTATGTTTATGGGGTTCGTGTTGGAAATATTAGAGGATATCACTCTCATAAAGAATGTGAGCAATTCCTTATATGTCAATCTGGGAAAGTGAACATTACTTGTGATGATGGAAAGAATAGGCAGGTGTACACACTAGATTCATCTTTTAAAGGTCTTTACATTCCACCAATGATTTGGTCAGAACAATTCTATCATTCTAACGATACAATATTAGTGGGTTTAGCTAGCCATCCGTTTGATGAGGAGGATTATATTAGGGACTATTCTAAGTTTAAGGAGGAACTATTAAAATCCTAATGACTGGTGGTTCAGGGATATTGGGACAAGAGATACTAAAGCTTGACAAATCCATAGATGCGCCCCCTCGTAAAACACTTGATATCACCAATCTTGAGATAGTTGAAAGAGAGATTTATTACTCTCATCCTGATGTTATTCTTCACCTGGCCGCTGATACCGACTGCCTTCTTCATAATAGTCAGCCGGAGAGAGGTATTAGCTCAAATATCATAGGTACGGCGAATTTAGCCTTAATCTGCCTGCAATCCAACATTAGACTTGTCTATGTATCTACTGATTATGTTTATCAAGGTTCTGGTCCACACAAAGAAGATGAGCCAGTACGCCCTCCATATAACTTCGGATGGTCAAAACTAGGGGGCGAGTGTTCAGTCATCATGTGTCCTAACTCGCTCATTCTTCGTCTTAGCTTTGGCCCTCGTCCATTTCCTTGGGAAAAGGTGTATGAAGGACAGGTCAACTCTAAGTTATATGTGGACGAGATGGCAAAGCTAGTGCTTAAATCTACCATAAGCAAAGCTACTGGTGTTATGAATCTTGGAGGGTCTAGAACAACTCTTGAGGAATATGCTCGTAGAACTAAACCTGACATAGAGACTATTCTTTGCCCTTCCTGGGTTCCAAAAGACACAAGTCTTGATCTAACAAGAATGAGTAAGCTTTGATAGTCGTTACTGGTAGTCTAGGACATATCGGTTCACGCCTAATTCGCGAGATTGATGAAGAGGTGGTGATAATTGATAACTTATGTACACAAGCGTATTATTCTCTTTTTAATCTCTCACGCTGTAAGTTCATCCAAGAAGATATAATGAGTGCAGACTTATACTCTTTATTCAATGGAGCTGATGCAGTAATACATCTGGCCGCAATCGTTGACCCTGAGAATAGTTACTATCAAAGAGAATTAGTTGAGAGAGTAAATGTAGAAGGCACAAGAAAGGTTGCTNANGCTTGTATAGAATCCAATTGTCCTATGGTTTTTGCATCTACAACAAGCGTTTATGGTGTACAGGCAGAAGAGGTGGACGAGAAATGTATTAATCTAAAGCCTCAAAGTCCTTATGCTGAGTCTAAAATAAAGTCTGAGTGGATATTAGATAGATTAGGAAATGAAGGTTTGAGATATATCGTTCTTCGCATGGGGACGATATTTGGCATTTCTCCAGGCATGCGTTTCCATACCGCTGTAAATAAGTTCTGTTTCCAAGCGGCGATTGGANAGCCTATTACTGTCTGGAGAACAGCTATGAATCAGAATCGTCCATATCTTGATATTACTGACATGATAAGGGCTGTTAGATTAATTCTAGATGATAATGTTTATAACAACCAAACTTATAACCTAGTCACTGTCAATACAACAGTAGGAAAGATTATTGACATCATCAAGGGAAGAATTCCTAACCTCTCAATCAACTTTGTTGACAATCAAATTATGAGCCAGCTTTCCTATACCGTATCTAATGAGAAGTTTAGAAAATTAGGGTTTCTATTTAAAGGAGATTTAAGTAAAGGGATTAATGAGACATTGGATTTACTGACATGAGAATTTCCGTTGTTATCCCTATGTATGGGAAGGAAGAATACACAAGGAAGTGTATAGATAAGGTTATTGAGAACTCTGGATACAATTATATGACAGTTCCAATAGAACAATTTTACGGTAGACCAGAAATTGATATTTATGTTGTGGATGATGGTTCTCCAGAACCTTTTAAGACAGATGGAAATTACAAGTGGTGCAGTATCAGACATGATAAAAACATGGGTTTTACTGCGGCTACAAATACTGGGATATTAAGGGCATTGGATATTCAGTGTTACAATGCTCCAAAATATATACTTTGTCTTAACAATGATACTGAGCCTGAGCCGAATTTCCTAAAAGAGCTTGTAGATGTTATGGAGGCTGACACAACCATCGGTATTGCTGGCTCTGTACGCCGTCATCCTCTAAAAGAGGGTGAACCTATCGAACTCTGTGGGTCTGACCTTATTCGTGGATACCAATACTTTACAGAGGAAGCAAAGTTACCAGAAGACCCAATTCCATGTAACTGGTTTCCTATCTGTTCAGGGCTTCTTCGGGTGGATATGATAAGAGAGATTGGGCTATTAGATAAGAGAATGAGAAATCATTGTTCTGATACCGACTACTGCTTTAGGGCTAAGTTTGCTGGATGGAAGGTTATGTTAGTCCCTAAATCCATTGTCCTTCATCACCTTTCAGTAACGACATCTGCTAATAATGTCTTGGTAGATGATGACCAGAGAATAATGCTTGAGAAACTTGCTGGGTTAGACCAAGCGAAATTGATGAGTGCTATGCCGCTTGATGGGGAAGCTAAGACATGGGGTAAGTTAGAGTTTTCGGTATACACCAAATGAAAATAATTATCTGGAGGACCGGAGCTTGGGGTGACGGAATTGTAGTCACTCCACTTGTGCGTTACCTACATAACCAAGGTCACCAGATATTCTATGTTGGTGGAGAAAGAGGAGAGGACATATTTAAGAACAATCCCCATATATTTAAAATGCTCCCCCATGATAAAACTGTCAAGAATGAGAACTTAGGTGACCACATGGAATATCTTATGAGGAAAAATCATTGTGATAGGTTGATTGACTTGAATGAGTCTATTGAGTGTGCTTTATCTCAACACCCACGTAGTCCGAACTATAAGTTACCTAAGAAAGAACGCTTGGCTAGATTTAACCGTAACTTTTATGAATACTGTTTTGAACATGCAGGCGAACCTAATGGGTATAAAGGTGATCTTGGTGAACCCATGACTTATGACTTACGTCCAGAATTGTTCTTTGACCAATCAGAGTTAGATGAAGCTCGTAAGCACCTTAAACCTGATTGTTTCAATGTCCTTATCGGCCTTGCTGGTTCTGGAACCAATAAATGTTGGCCTTGGACAATGGACTTCTGCAACTTGGTTCAAAAGGAACACAAAGATGTCCATTTTATCACAGTGGGAGATGTGAAGTGTCAACTCCTTGAGGATGCAATAGATGATATAAACGTGACCAAGCTTTCTGGAAATATACCTATGAGACAATCAATGGCTCTTACCTCAATGGTTGATTTGGTTATTAGTCCAGATACAGGACTTCTTCATGCCTCTGGTTGTTATGATACTCCAAAAATAGGGTTACTTGGCCATAACACTATTGAGTGTATATCTAAGCATTTTAGTAATGATTACAGTATTGAATCTGATAATGGACTTGCTCCATGTTCACCATGTCTTTATATGATTTATGATATGAAACAGCAGTGTCCTCTTAATCCAGAAACAAACTCAAGTATATGTATGGCAGATGGTATAAACATACAAAGGGTCTATAATAAATTCTTAGAAGTATACAATGCTAGACTTTAAAAAGAAAGTAGACCCAATTGTTAACGACGAGCTTAGGGTAACAAATTGTCCTGTTTGCAACTCTTATGTCTGTCATGCATATTACATGGTGGATAAGTCTACAAACAAGAAGTCTCGTTGGTTTTCATGCTCATGTGGAGCAATATTCAACTCTCAAAAGCCTACCAAAGTTTATGATTCTAAATACTGGTTAGAACATTCAAAGCACGATGAGAAACAAAAAGACTCATATCAATATCTAGTCAATATTTACTCTCCTATCATTGAAGAACTAATCTATGGTCGTAGAGTCTTAATCATAGGTCGCCCTAATACATACCAAGAAGAAGCATTTATTAATCGCGGCTGGGTTCCAACTGTCATTGATAAGAACACCTGTTTTGAGACTAAAGGTAATGTAATAGCATCTGACTTTGAAACTTATCAATTTCCTGAAAGATGGAATTATGACAAGGATGGAAATAAGACTACTAAGATTCCAAACTTCAACCTTATTTGGATAGCAGATACTTTAGAGTGTTTATCCAATCCTATCGGCTCATTAGAATTATGTAAAAACTTACTTGCAGAAGATGGAGTTATCTTTATATCTACTCCAGACACTGATTTTATAAATACTCGCTCCAACTCCTGTTTTATCCATTGGAAGAGCGATGAGCATTATATTATGTGGAATAAGAGAGCTATCACTAAGTATATGGAATCCATAGGATTCAATATAATCATGTGTAGGTCAAACTATGAACATCGTTTTAATTCTTGGGACAATATTCACGGGATTTGGCAAAGGCGATTCTTCTAAGCTTGCACCATATGATAGACTATAAGTAGTAAGGATTACCTTCTTCCTGGGGTCTCAGGATGGCTACCAATTCTAGCAAAATAAACTTTAGGAAGACTGTGAGTTGCCTACTAAGCAAAAACAGGAGAACTAAAATTGGCTCAAAAAACTGTAACAATCGACACAAATGAATGGAAATACCCTGGTATTAATGGGGTCACACACATTGTAACAAATGCCCAAACCTTTACATTCACACTTACAGACGGTGGAGAATCTTCTGTGACTTATGTGATTGATGGAGCACAATCTGTAACAACTACTGATGGTCGTAGGATTGTATTCTTAGCTGATTCTGATAATGCTACGAATGGAACAGGAAATGGGAATACGGCTAGAACTTGGGGGCCAACCGCTGATACTCAAGATAATGTGACTGTATATTTATTAAGAGGAAGAATGGTTACTAGAGACCCAGAATCTCATGTTCCTCAATACTGGGTAGCAGATAAAATTCTTGTTGATGATGTGGATACGCCCACAGCTATTACGGCTACATGGCGTGACCAATATGGCAATACTTTTACCTGGACAACTGTAACAATTTCATAAGGAGAGTGTATGGCAGAACCTGTTCAGATTACTAATTCAGAGGGAGAGCTTATATTTGGGAACTCATCTAATATGGTTGAGGGTGGTGGTTCTATTACAGTTGCTGTTTCAACTACAGCAATTATAGCGGCAAATGGTCAGAGACGATTTGCAATAATAGTCAATGATTCAAATGAGGATATTTACCTTGGATTAGGCGAGGCGGCTGTTTTAAACAAAGGTATTCGCCTTAATGCTCTTGGTGGTTCATTTACTACAGATGGAACTAACCTATTTACAGGGGCTATTAATGGTATCTGTGTATCTGGAAGCAAGGTAGTAACATTCGTGGAGGCATAAATGGGTGGCGTATCTAATCCTTTTGCACATAATTCACTAGGAAGAGTTGAAACTAAGTCAATCACTTACGTTGCTGGAACAACTGGTGCAATAGCTACTACAGCTTTATTCACTGTAACAGGCACTATAGCCGCTAGGGTATTCGCTGTATGTACAACTGCACTTGAAAGTGGAGGTGTGGCAACAATAGAGGTTGGAGTAACTGGAGCAACAGCCAGTATTATTGCTTTGTCTACTGCTACTGAGATTATAGCAAATGAAATATGGTTAGATGCTACACCAACACTTCTTGTGGATACAATCCCTGACCCTAAAGTTATTCCGAATGGTCTGGACATTAACCAGAAAATAACAGATGCAACAATTACAGCAGGTGTTCTGGTTTATTACTGTATGTGGGAGCCTCTTTCTTCTGGGGCTAATGTAGTAGCTGCTTAGAATGATAAATGATACATACAAGCGTATCCAAGTGCGTTCTATGGCAATGGTGCAAAATACTAGCACCTCTACATCAAACGCCAATGACCTCCTTCCAAAGGTCAAGGATTGGTGTCGCACCCGTTATGACCGTATACTAAGGAGCTTTCCTTGGAATGAGCTTAACCGTAATTATAATCTCAGTGTTACTGCTAGCATTCGTGATTATTCTCTCCGCTATGACGTTGAATCCATCATCAAGATGTGGGACACGACTCATGGGAATGAGATAACGGCATATGACATTCGTGACCATATCAGGTTCAATGCCATAAACCTTGAAGTCTCAGGCAATGTCCAAACAGGCAACCCTGACCAGTATATTGATATTGGTTCTAAGTCATGTTCGGCTTTAATGTCAACTGCAGACCAAATACAGGTATTATCCACATCTGCCTCTGATGTAAGTCCTATGGTTATTAGAGTTACAGGAGAGGTTAGTGGTATGCCAGTTTCAGAGGCTATTACTCTTACAGGAGTTACAGCCGTTGCATCTTCAAATACTTTTGATTCTGGTGCAGAGTTATTTATTACTGCCGGAACATCAGATGGCTCATTACAAGATTTGGCTGGGGTTGTTACTGTTAGGGAGCAGGATACAACCTCTAATACATTGGCAAAACTTTCCCCAAATGAAAGAGCACCCTTCTATAAGTGGATAAGGCTTTCTGTTACTCCGGCAGAAGCTTTGACTGCTCAAGTTTGGTATAAGAAACGCTGGTTTCCTTTAACCAATGATAATGATGCTCCAATCATTCCATGTGGTAATGAGATTATAGAAGGAATTGTTGCCGATGCTCTTTGGGAGGATGGGCAGGAGAGTGCCGCAATCGCTCAAGAGAACAAGTTTATTAAGAGCGTTACTGAACTATGGTACTCTAGCCGTCCTCGTAATCTTATAACTCAGATAATCCCTGATGGTGGAGACTCACAAGCATCAAGTGGTCGTAATCTTTACAATCTTGGAGATTCTTACTAATGCCAGTTCTAACGGCTAATAGGATTAAAGAGAGAACAACAGACCTTTCCGGTGGTCAAAATAGTGGTTCTGAACCATCAACACTTTTGGCTAACCAAGCAGAACTTATTACAAATTCCACAATCTCAGAGAAAGGAAAAGCTAAACAACGTAAAGGACTAGCTCGTGTTGGAGATAATCCTGACACTCTAATTTCACATTGGACATTTGATAATTCTACTGTAGTTGATGACAAAGAAGATAATGATGGCACAGCTAGTGCTATTACATACGTTGCTGGAAAGTTTGGTAAAGCAGCATCTTTTAATGGTACTACCTCGATTATAACAGTTGCCGCAGATACTACAATTGATGTCAATAGTATGGGGGCTTTTCGTATATCAGTATGGGTATATGTTGATTCTGATGGTGAGAATGATGAAGGTCGTATTGTAGATAAGATGGCAGGAACAGATGTAGGATACCGCCTATTCGTTAAGAGTCAATCTGGAAGTACTGTTATTATCGACTTTGAGGTAGGAGACACAGGAGCTAATACTCGGATTGTAACTTCAACCACCATGTCCACTGGCGCATGGCATAAGATTGATGCAATATACAATACTGACCGCTCTGGCGATGTTTATATTGATGGTGCTATTGCCTCCTATACTACTGATACTACAGGTGCTACGGCTACTGGAGATGATTCTGCAAATGCCCTTATTATTGGAAATCGTTTAGCTGAGGATAGATGCTTTGATGGGGAAATAGATGACCTTCGTATCTATGATGGGACATTTACTGCAGATGACCTTGAGCTTAAAACAATCCTTGGAATGACAGTATATGTAGTAGGCTCAACTTATAATAAGCCAATCAGGGCAAAAGATACTTCTATTCAAGAACTTAATTCTAATTTTAAGACTTGGGATAATATNACAGGGTTGACTACTTTAACCGCAGGTCTGACTACAAATTTTGTTCAAGCAAATGACAGAATGTTTATCTTAAATGGTACAGACAATGTGTTTAGTATTGATTCTTCATTGACAGTTACAGATGAGGGTAATACTAATACAGACCCGCCTAGGTCTACAATAGGGGAGTGGGCTACTAATAATAGGCTATTCTTATCTGGTTCTTTAACAGTGGCGGATAGAGACATTGTTTGGTTCTCAGACTCTATAGACCCTCAAACTTTTGCTCGTTCTACTAATCGTTTCTTAGTTCGTTCAGGTCAAGGNGGGAAAATCACATGGCTNAAGATGTTTAAAGAGTTTGAGCTTATCATCTATAAGAATGACTCTATTTTTGTTCTTAACATGGATGGAACAACCCCTCTAACAGATTGGGGCTTAAAGCCGCTTTCTATTTCAGTAGGTTGTCCAGCAGGTCGTACTGTAGCTGACATAGGCAATGACCACATATTTCTAGCTAATGATGGAGTGCGCCTTTTATCTCGTACCACATTCGATAAGCTTAAGGTTGGAGTAATCTCTGACCCTATCCAAGACATCATTGATGATATAAACCAAGATGCAATCCAGAACTCAGTAGGATGGTTTGAAGATGGATTATACATATTAGGTGTTCCTGTAGGTACATCATCAACTCCTAATCGTTTTATGATATGGGACAGTGTAGCCGCAGGAAGAAATCAAGACCCTAATACTGGATGGACTACGATTCCTGTTGATACATGGAACTTATCTTGTATGACATCATTTGGATTCGGAGATAATATTAAGACTATTATAGGTGGAGAGGCAAGGGCATTACTTCTCTCATACAAAGTCTTATCAGGAAACCATGATAATGGGTCAGCAATCATACAAACTATTGTTACAAGGGAACATGATTTTAAAGACCCGTTTGTAGAAAAAATTATCGACCCTATACAGGCAGTATCACAACCAAGTACAAATGGTATATATGCAGTATCTATTGACCCAGATAGGAGCGGATTTCAGTCTATAGGGCAGATGATTATAAGTGGCTCTGCTTTAGAGACGCCATTTACGACTCCACAAACTACAGTCTCTTTTAATGAAGACTCCATAAACAATTTTAGAACAAAGTTCATGGGAAGATGTAACTCGGCTCGTCTTAAGTTTGTAAACTCAGTATATAACACAAATCCTATATTTATGGAGTACACAATTCATGCAAAAGGTTATGAAGGACGTATTTAAATGGGACTTGTAACACTTCCAGCGTTTGGTTCAGACCCTGCATCAGTAACAGGGCCTCTACTTGATGGAAAAGTTGACCCTTTAGCTACAGAGTTCAATGGTTCTATTGAGAATGTGAATATCAAGGCTGGAGCGGCGATTGCTTACTCTAAGCTTAATCTAGCTACAAGTATTGTTAACGCTGACATCTCGACTTCTGCCGCTATCGTTGCTTCTAAGTTAGACCTCGGTACAATTGCTCAAGACATTAATGAAGCTAAAGGTGCTGATGTTGCATCTGCCACTACAACTACAATTTGGGTTACAGATGGCAATATAATCCATGTTACTGGCACAACAACTATAACCAGCTTTGGTACAGCAGGACAGGCTGGTGCTGAGCGCACAGTTGTATTTGACGGGGCTTTGATACTTACTCATAACGCCACCTCACTCATTCTTCCTACCGGAGCTAATATTACTACTGCCGCAGGTGATGTTGCGGTGGTTCGAGCAGAGACTACAGCTAATGCTCGTGTGNTCGTATTCATGCGTAAAGATGGTCGTGCGCTTGTAGCTCCTACAGCCGCACAAGCCNCCGCTGGTTCAGTTGTTCAGGTAGTAAATACACTTGTTGTTACTTCTACCACTGGAACTACTGTTGTTCCATATGATGATACTATTCCTCAAAGTAGTGAGGGAGATGAGTATATGACACTTGCTATCACTCCCAATGCCACAGCAAATAAGCTGATGATTGAAGTTGTATTTAATGGAGCCAATTCTGCCGCAGGAGATGGATTTACAGTGGCATTACTTCAAGACTCAACTGCTGATGCTTTAAATGCTCAATCTGAATATATAGAGGCCAATGAGCTTCATCAATTCTCGTTTATTCACTATATGGCNGCGGGGACAACCTCAGCTACTACATTCAAAGTTAGAGCTGGAGGTGGTTCTGCTGGAACAACAACCTTTAATGGAGCTTCAGGTGCTCGTAAGTTAGGTGGTATTTTGGCATCTTCAATTACAATCACGGAGATAAAAGTTTGAAGCTAAACAGAGAAGAGATGATTATAGCATTACTATTGACACTGATAGCGTCAAGTTTTCCTCTTTGCTTAGTAGCTGCTCCTGTTTGTGCCTTCCTTTGGGCGTTATCAGGCTCAGAACATGAGGTTAATTCAAAGTTATTCAGGAGACTAGGCGTACCTCTAATCTGGTCTGCATCATACTTAGATATTAGGATGTTTTTGATAGTTCCAATAGCCTTTGGATTCCTTTCACTAGGCTATGGAATTCCATCATTACTAGATAATGGTTCATTATTAGGTAGGTTTTTCTGGAGGCTAACCAGTGGAAACGAATTATGGTCTAATATCCTTACTCGCGGAGTAATTTATTGTGGGGCAGTTANACCTTATCTAGTGTTAAGAATCATATGATAACTACNTCTAAGGACAGTGAGGATAGGGTCATAGCATATATCGAGTCAAGAGTTGTTGGACAATCAGGAATAGATAAGCTCGGTGGTGAATATCTTTATATAGCTGACCTTTGGATACATGATGATTACAAGAATGATTGGTCAGTTTATCGAGAACTTATGAATGAGACTCTTAGAAAAGCTATATCAGCAAACTACATTTACTTCCAACGCAAAAAGTATTATGGGAGGCAGTCTAAGAATTATAATAGAGAGAGTATCATGAGATTACTAGAGAAAGGTATGGTTACAATCTAATGGGTGGTTCTGAACAAGAACAGCCATCACCTCCTCCTGCGCCATCAGCGAGTGAAACATCAGCCCAAGCTATCCAGGCTCAGATTGATGCGTTACCTCGGATACTTGCTTCTCAACAGCAATATGGGCCTCAATTCTCACAGCTTAACCTTGAGCAGTTACAGAAGTATGGGCCAGAGTTTGCGCAGGCGGCACTAGACCTTCAGCGAAAGTTTGGTCCAGAGTTTGCGGCAGTCGAGCGTGATTTGTCCCCAGAACTTGCAGGAGCGCAATCTACATTAGCTAGTTATTTAAGTGGAAGTGATGAGCAGGAATATAATGCCCTAAGACCTGGACTACTTGAGGATGTGAGGTCTGCTCAGTCCCTAAGAGGACTTGGAGCAATATCCCCTCTTGGCTCAATAGATGAGAGTGTTCAGCTTCAAAGATTAAAACAGAGTCTTAAAGACCGTAGGTTGAATGTGGCTCTCTCGACAGCCGGAAGGGTTCCTATTGGTGGTATGCCTAGTGTTCAAGGTCAGACAGGGACAGGTAATCTTGTCCAGAATGTAGACCCGAATAGTATTTTTGGATATCAGCAAGGACTCAATAACTTCAACGCCAGTATCTTTAGCTCGAACGCTGGGATGTATAACTCAAATCAAGCCAATAGTTCAAGTCCTTGGGGTAGTATTCTTGGTGGATTAGCTGGTTCGGCAACTGGTGGATTCGGAGCAAGCGTTGGAAGTAAAATTGGTGGGAGTCTATTCTCATGAGTTTCGGTAAATCATTTGATGAAGCATTTAAGCCAGCTATGGCCTCTTCTCAAGNTGGGACGTTTGATGCGTTGAAGGAGAAGATTAAGCAAGATACTGAGAAAGCTAAAGAAGCCAATAAAGTAGCTAATAATCTCTCAATAGTTGCTGAGGTTGCAAAATCAGCAGACCCAGAAACCCAACAACTAATCGCAAAACTTATTGGCGATGACACAAAATCTTGGGATTCAGAATCTTCAGACTCTTTGGTTAAGCTTGCAATAGCAAACTCTAAAGATAAGAAAGATTTTGAGCAGACAATGCAAACTGAAAGATATAAGGCTCAAGTTTCTTTTATTCCTGAAGTAACCAAAGAAATGGTAGCTAGTGGTAAATATTCTCCAGAACAAACACAAGATTTTGCTGCTCTAGCCTCAAGAATAGCTCAGAGTCGGGCATCTGGAACTACACCTTCTACTCAACCTAAACCTAATGGAGGATTGACAGATGCAGAATCAATATTTGGGTCAACTCTTCCACCTAAACTTAGTGCAGAACAGGAAAAAGTAAAGGGAGAGGCATCTACAGCTCTTGATAATTTTGAAGGATTAATGGGTATGTTTAAAGGTTCTCCACAAGGAGTTATATCTGGTAATGTTGCAGAGGCCATTGGAAATTTTACTGGTGGAGCATTAAATACCAAAGGGGCAGTGTATAAAGATTTTGCTCCAATGGTTTCTGGTCAGATTTATATTGGTATGACTGGTGATTCAAGGTTATCTGAAGCAGATGCAGAAGCCAGAGCAAAACCACTTCTTCCAAGACAGGGAGATTCAACTAAGAAAAACAAGTTGAAAGAAGATTTTATGCGAGCAACTTTAGAAGAGCGTAATAGACGATACGCTTCTGGAGATTTTAATCCAATAAGCCAAAAAGAAATAATGAAGAATTTCAATGACTACATTTCAAGCGGTGGTAAGAAAGGTGGATGGAATAAAAAAACTGTTAAAGTTAGGAATAATGAAACTGGTGAAGTTGAAGAAATGACATTTGAGGAAGCTAAGAAGCTAGGAGCCACTTAATGGCTGGTAAATATTCTATTGTATCTGATGCTCCTATATCTTCTACTTCTAAAGGAGCATCTCCAAAGTATTCAATAATTTCTGACAAATCTCAGGAACAAAAAAAACAGTCTTTGATGGAATCCCGTAGTTTTGTTTCACCAAAAGGCCCAATGGAGACTATCCAAAATGTAAGCCAGTATCTCCAAAGAGAAGAGGCCATAGTCGCCAACCCCATGCTTAAAGCTATGAGGAAAATGAATCCTGCTTTTGGTAGAGAGGAGCAAACTTTATCTGTTAAAGAAGCTATTATAGCAGGAGCCAAAGGAGAGACTCTTAGTCCTTTTGCGCCAGAAAGACAGGTTGAGCTAGGTGATGTGTTTCGTGAAATGGGTGCTCCAGAGTCAGTTGCGGCTATTGGTGGATCAGTTGCAACTGAAGCATTACCTTCTTCTTTAGCTATGACAGCAGCGGGTGGCTTTATAGGTAGATTTTTTGTTAAGAAAGGTTCTCAAATGGCTGTTAAAGCATTAACCCCTATTGCTGCAAAAAAAATAGGTTCATCACTAGCTCATGTAAATGATTTTAGAAATATATTTAGAACTATTGAACAAAAAACTGGTAAGGGTATGCAACAAGTAGCTGAAGTTCTAGAATCTACTACAAATATTGATTCAAGAGAAATATTATATGCATTTAATAATCCTCAAATTCTTACTAAGAAAATGGCGCAGCCAGAAATTATGGGAGATTTAGTTAAAGACTTTGCTTCTAAAACTAAGACAGCCATAGCTAAGAACCCAGATGCTTTTATGGTCAATGATAGTATTCCATTAGAATTAGCTAAGACTATCTCTGATGACTTTAATAGTGTTATTCAAACTGCTGGAAAAGATGTTGGTAAACAGAAAGATATTGTTAACCAAGTTCTAAAAGCTGAAAAAGAATTAACCGGAATGACAAGAGGGGTTGCCCCTAAAGTTATAGATGGTATATCTGATGGATTTTTAAAGAGTAGGAATTTCTTAGATGAAGCTGGAAATGTTAAACCAGCTTTTAAAGACTCTCCAGTTGTTATGTTCTTTAATGAGATTAAATCAAAGATCAATGATACTACAAATATAAATCCTGAAATCTCTAAGATACTTGGTCCAAATGGAATGCCAATTGTTCTTAAAAAGGGTAGTATTAAGCCCCTTGAATTTCAAGACTTAATGGATTTTAAGAAGGTTATTCAAGATGTGGCTTATAAGACCGGAGTAATAGATGGTGGTGGTGTTATGAAGCCATTACCTGATGTTCAGGCCGCAGCACAATTTCTTAATGGAAATGTGAATGCAATAGTCAAACAAACTTATCAAGACTTTCCTGAGCTTGTTAAATCATTTGAAAAGTTCTCATCTTTGGCAGACGTAAGAGCAGATGTCGCAAAGACTCTTGGAACCCCAGAAAAATTGGCTGGATTACTGAGAAGAGTAGATTCTAAGAATCCAGAACAGCTTACAACTCTTTATGAACTTATAGGCTCAATTCCAAATGGAAAAAAATATCTTAAATCAGTTGATACTTTTATTGGGATGAAAGAATCTAGTCTAGCTAATAGACTTCCAATTACAGGAAGTCCTATTGATGTTGAATCTGGACTAATGAATCTTCTTAACAAAAAACCAGGCTCATGGACTGTTGATGAAGCAAATGCTATTGAAAATCTTGCCAAAGAGGTTGGGTTTAACCTTGATGATGTGGTGGCTCACAAAGTTGCAAAGAGTTTTTCTCAGAAATCTAACTTCTTCAGGGCATTAGCTTCTGGTTCAATTATAACTGGTGCTGTAGCTGGCGGACTACATAGTGGTGTTCCTGGAGCGTTTGTAGGAGCAGCTGCTGGATTTGCAGCTACAGACCCAAGAATGGTTGGTGGAGCTATTAGAATGGCCAGTACTCCATTTGGAAAAGGAGTAGCTAGTGTTGGAAAAGGGGCTTATGCTACAGCAAAAGGTGCAGGAGTTATAGCTAGAGAATCTTCCACACCAATAGCCCGACGAATAATGCAGGAGCAAGATACAAGGCAACTCGAATGAGGTATATAACTACCATAACCATCAATTTTACCACTAATCAGGAGCCTAGTCAATGAGGTCAGTCTCTGGCTACCACTTCTACCAAGTCGAAGCAACTGATAACCCACTCTCTATATTACACGATAGCCAAGCAGAATGTGCCTTTATTACTGTATCAGGTGGATATATCCGATATCGCTATGATTCTGGTGAACCTACAACGCTAGAAGGTCATATAGCACAAGATGGATTAGGTATTAAGTTAGATAATATAAGTCAAATAGATAAGTTTAGATTTATCAATGCTTCTGATAGGCCAACATTCTTAGCTATCACACTGGAGAAGTCTTAATGGAGATAATCGGCAAGTTAGAACCTAATCAGGGTCGAATAGTTGAGCTTCCATTTAAGGTTGATAAGCCTGTCTATGTAAACTATGAGGTAAAGATACCAGTTTTTGTAGATAAGCAGATAGAGGTGCCAGTTGGTATTGATAAGGTCATAGAGGATATTACAGATAAAATATATCTTAAGGTCAGGGACAAGATTTTAGATTTTGTTAACTCAGAAATGTCGAGCGTCATATCTAATAGGATTAAAGAGATTGAAGTTCCTAAGATTATTGAAATTGAAAAAGTCAATATAGTATATAAAGATGTCAGTGTAGATAGGGCTGTAATTACAGATGTTCTTGTAACCAATGCTATCATCACTAATCAACAAGTAACCAACGCCATAGTGAATGATGTGCCTGTTGCAAACGCCGTAGTCTATGATATCAATGTTACCAACGCTATCATCAAAGATGTTCCAGTTAATAACTTTGTCTTAACTCCGAGGTCAGAATGAGCACTAGGGTAACTTTGGTCAATGGAACTGGTACGGAACTTGGGACAGCTGTAGACCCACTTAATGTCGAGGGAACACTTACAACAACTATTTCCACCATAGATACAGTTACTAATCTTGTTCAACAAGGTGGCATAGCAATATCCTTAAATACTGGTGTTCGTGACACCGGAACTCAACGTGTAACAATAGCGACTGATGATGTAGTTCCTGTTACGTTTACTGGTTCCACAGACGTAGCTACTCAAACTACTTTAGCTTCTGCATTAACCTCTCTTCAAACTTTAGATAACGCCATATCTGGAGCAGGGTTCAATATTACACAAATTGGAGGAGCCGCGGCACCTATTGGAGCAGGACTTGAAGCTACTGCTGTTAGGGTAACTCTACCGACTGATGGTACTGGGGTAGTAAAGTTAGGAGCTGGGACTGCAGAGATTGGAAAACTAGCCGCTGGGTTAGCTAATATCGGGGATGTAGATGTCCTCACTATAGCCGCAGGTGATAACAATATTGGTAATGTAGACATAGCGAGTATAGCGGCAGGAGATAATAACATTGGAAATGTGGACATTGTTTCAGGAACAATTACAACCGTATCCACTCTTACTGGCGGCGGCATAGCCCATGACTNTGCTGATTCTGGAAATCCTGTTAAAGTTGGAGCTAAAGCCTTCTCTCCTGACGGCACNACTCCTGGGGCCGTAGCAGAGAATGATAGGTCTGATTTAAAGACAGATTTGAATGGGCGGCTACTTGTAAACATAGTCTCCCCACAAAGAGGGCATAAGCATCTTGATGGAACAACCGCATATACTGATGAAGCTCTTGTAGCTGACCCTGGAGATGGATTTCAAATCATCATAACTCATATAACGTTTTCAAGCGGAGAAGCAGTAGCTATCAACTTCTTCTTAGAAGAAAGTGCTACCAAGATATTTGGTCCAATATATATTGAAGCAGTGGCTGGCCGTGGATATGTAAGCGGTCCAATTCACTTACCTGTAACAGCTTCAACAGCGGTCACATTGACTACTTCTGCGGCAAATGACCAAAGTTTTGACATGGATTATTTTATTCAGGCTGTGTAAATGTCTATAGCTCATGCGGCATTAACTGGTTCAACAAGTGCTACAGATGGGACGAGTTTTACAACAGCTTCAATTACTCCAACAGCTAATGCTCTAGTAATTGCTACCGTTCATGGCCGTAGAGCTTCTGGTGATATGCCATCTCCAACTCTATCAGGTAATGGACTTACTTGGGTTGAAGTAGGAAATGATGATGCCGCAGGAAATCGTCAGACAGCTATTTTTAGAGCACTTGGGGCTTCGCCATCGGCTGGGGCCGTTACAATAAACTATGGAGCTGTCACGGCAACAGAGTGCTCTTGGAGTATTTCGGAATTCACAGGTATTGATACCAGCGGAACCAATGGCTCTGGGGCCGTAGTACAGTTTGTTACTGCAACTGGGAGTAGCACAGAATCAAGTGTTACTTTAGCGGCTCTTGCGTCTACAAGTAATGTAGCTTATGGTGTAGCAGATTGGAACGCAAGTACTAACGCAGTGGAAGGCAGTGGGTTTACAGCTATACACAATGTTAATCAAACAGAAGTTGGAAGGAATCTCTTTACAGAATATAAGCTAAATGAAACGGTTGTTACATCATCACGCGCTGGGACTACTACATGGAAAACAATGGCCATAGAGATTGATGTTGCTCCGGCAGTTGGAACTACATTCCCAGGTTACATAGGTGGAGGATATTTTTAATGAAGCTAACAGCAATCGGCTCAGGATATTTCAAGGTCTACAAAGATGGAGTAGAGGTATCTAAGCACACCTCAGAGCGCGAGGCATTGGAGAGTGCTATTAATCTTGAGATAATCAATCCTTCTTCTAACATCATTTATAAGCACGAATATGAGGTTAAGGTTGAATCTGACCCAGGCCCAATTATAACGCCTATCCCAGTCANGACACCTATCCCGACCCCTATCACAACTCCAAGCCCTTTAGNTAATATATACGCCGCAACATCTTTTTGGAATAAGAAGCTATCAAGCGAGGTTGTCAGCCAAGTATCTTCAAGTTTCGTTTTAGAGCTATTTGAGAATGTCAAGATTGCAGGGGTATCCGTCAACACGACAAATTACAGTCGCCCGATATACACAGTTACAACTGACATCCCAAAGACCAAGGTATTTCTCCCACAGAAATCTGGCTCAAAGAACGATAACATTCTCCAACAGGGCATCCGTATCCCACAGGGAATAGTCGTATCAGGCGGTACTGATGGACATCTATGCATCATAGACTTGGTATCAGGCATCGAGTATGACTTTTGGAAGTTTAGGTTCAACAATAACCGTTGGGAGGCTGCTGATGCTGGCATCATGCCTAACGTCCTGACCTCTGATGGCACAATGGAGAAATACTCTGATGGCTCATGGAATTCTGCTACTGCCACTCATTTGCCTCTTCTTGGTGGAACTATTAGGATTAATCCAAGTGATTATTCCCTCTCCGTCAACCAATGTGTCGCAATCGCAATCAACCGCCCGAAGGCTCATCCTTCATTAGTGTGGCCAGCNAAGACGACTGACGGATGGTATACAGGAGCCAACGCTATTCCAGAGGGCATGAGGTTTCGCTTTCCGTCCTCAATNACTATAGACCCTAACTGGACACCTATCACCAAGATGTTAGTTACAGCCATCCGGGACTATGGAATGGTCGTCATGGATAAGACTGGAGCCGGTGTCTCCTTCTATTGTGAAGACCCAACGCAATATGGAAAGGACGCTTCAATCCTTACACAATATTACGGAGGAAAATCAGGATATAAGATATTCGGGGATAAAAACAATCTAAGCCCAGAATTTCCNTGGGATAAATTACAAACATTGGAATGAGTTATAAAGGCCCAGAAAGAAGAAAAATGACAGAGCTTCAAGAGGTGATGAGTTCGATTGACGATTTGCATGTAAGTATTGCTTTGGTAACGCAAAAACTAGAAAGCTCTCATAAAGCATTCAGGGATTTTGAAGCGGAAACAAAGCGAAGGACTGACAGCGTTTTTACAACAGTTTATGGCAATGGCCAAGTTGGTTTGACCACAAAAATAA
>C687J35021_10000923_pt1 | contig 22666 bp, 31 predicted proteins | sample RifCSPhighO2_12_FD_35021 | JGI IMG/M metagenome (IMG submission 35021) | reverse complement strand
TAAATGTGAAGAACTTAAAATATTAAAATATAGAAAAGACTATAGAGATTGTAGCCATAGATCCAGAATTAAATTAATCCAAATTATGGGCGGTAAATGTATTTGTTGCGGAATAACTGAATGGTGGAATTTAACTATAGATCATATTATACCAGTAAAAACTCAAAAAAGAGAAGATGGAAAGACACTTATAAGAAAATTAATAAAAGATTCAGAACTTAGAAAAGATTTTCAAATATTATGTTTTGGGTGTAATGGTAGTAAAAATTCCTATGAAAAATGTCAGTTAGATCATAATAGATAAACACTTATATGCAAGTTGAATTATAATATTTTTATGTCACCTTTCAAACCTGATAACAAGACGGTTTATAGAACACATTGTACAAGTTGTGGAAATAAGGATCAATCAAAATTTGAAATAGTAAATAGATCAGTAGTTTGTAAAGGTTGCGGAAGTGCATTTGATGGAATTGTAGAAAAAGCGGAAAAGAGTGTTTATGAGAGCCAAAAAAAGTCCTGAATTAAAAGCGTTAGAAGAAATTTCTAACAAGCAAGTGGATAATATGATCATACCAATTATCAATATGAAATGTGAATTTATATCTTCAAATGATCGTGGTAGAGTAATTTACATGTTAGGTAATGTATTACAAAAGCGAGTTGCAGAACATATCATTGATAAAAAGGCACTTGAAAACGTAATGCCAACAGTTGACAAATATACAAAACTAGAAGCTCATATAATGGCTGATCCTAAGAAATATCCTGATTTGATTCCTTTCTTAAACTAATATCTTTTAATTCTATTCCTTTTTTCTTGAATGGTACGGGTTTTCCATCCGGAATTATTGCATATCTATTACCTTTACTATCACGTTGTCCCATATATCGAGCAACAGCAATATGCCAATCACTTTTCATTTCACTAAGAATAGTATTGTTATTGTCAACTACATATACTGTGCAGTTCATATATTAACTATAATGAATAGGTTTAAATAAGTTGTGGTTTTACAATATCTATTGAAATTAACAGATCTTGAAGGTGTTGGTACAGTTACAGCAAAAAAATTAGAGGATGCTGGAATTATGGAAGTGACACACATATTAACAAAATCAATACCTGATATATGTGAAATTACTGGTATGGATAGTGCAAGTGCCAAGAAATTATATAGCCGTGCGCTAAATGGTATGAGAGCAGAGTCATTAATTGGCAAAAGATTTTCCAGCGGAAGAGAAAAACGTGAAGAACGTAAAAATGTAAAATGTATAGATACTGGTAGTAGTGCATTAAACAAACTACTTGGTGGCAAGGGTTTAGAAACTGATGCAACTACAGAAACTTATGGTGAATTTGGAAGTGGTAAAACTCAATTTGGTCATACCATGGCTGTTAGAGTTCAAAAACTGGAAGAAGAAGGCGGGTTATCAACTCCTGAAAAAAGAGCAAAAGTGTTATGGATAGATTCAGAAAATACATTTAGACCTGAAAGAATAGAAACAATAGCAAAAATGAATGGATTAGATCCCGATGAATGTTTGGACAATATAATACATGCCAAGGCATATAACAGCGCAGATCAACAATTAGTTTTAGAAGAAGCAGAAACCATGATAGTTGAAGAAAATATTAAATTGATAGTTGTTGATAGTGCAATGGGACTTTTTAGAAGCGATTATGTCGGAAGAGGTAGATTGAGTGATCGCCAAGGTCAAGTTAATAATTTTGTAACTTTGGCGGGAAGGATTAGCGAAACTTATCATATTGCAATTATATTAACAAACCAAGTAATGCATTCACCAGCAGTACAATTCGGAGATCCTACTAGACCAATAGGCGGTGATATATTTGCTCATGCTTCAACTTATAGAGTATATTTCAAAAAAGCTGGTGCTGATAGAATAGGCAAAATGGTAGATAGTCCTAACAGCGCTGAAATTGAGGTTAGATTTGCTCTTAGCGATCGCGGAGTTTGTGACTGTGAACAACGTGACGAAGATGATAAATTGGCTAAAAAAGAAATCAGAAAGAAGAAAAAAGACGAAACCAGCGAAGATGAGTAGGTTTATATAGGGGGTATTTAACCCTTTCATTATGACTAAAAATGATTTACCAAATTGCCCCGATTGTAATATACAAGTTGTACCTAGCGGGCATACACCAAATATCGCAGATTGTCCATCATGCGGTGACGAATTTCTTATAGATAAATCTTAAATAGGATAAGAATTTAGGGAACTATATGAAGTTTGTGGATAAAATTACAGATTCTATTTCAAGTATATTACCAATAAATACAATGTTAGTAAATAAAAAATTTTATAATACAATGATGGGAAACATGAATGCATTAATCCGAACTGATCCTAGTTATGGAGATGAACAAGCTTTTGGAAGACCATCATTAACTCAAGTATATATGGATACTCCAACAGGCGGTAAACAGCCACTTTGGAGATTAACACCATTAAGATGTTATGAGATGGCTGATAATGTCGGAGAATTAAGATCAATATATGAGTCAATTCAAAGAGAGATGTTTAGAAATGGAATTAAGGTTAGACCAAAATTCAAGTATAGATGTGATGTATGTTTAAAACAATTTAAGAATAAACCAACTGTAAAATATATACCAATGGATCAGATTGGAAAATCAAAGACTAGAGAAAATGAGGAATTACAATGTGATGAATGTGGAAATGATGATTCCAAGAAATTTTCAAAACCAGATCCAAAAGGAAGGGTTGTACTTCAAACATTAGTAAATAAAAAAGTTAACAACAACGAACAAACAATAGTTACACTTGCTAGAATGTATGAAAGACATTTGGATATTATAGATCAGGGTTATTGCTTATTTTTAAAGGATTATAAGATTAGACAATTAGAAAAACCTGATCCAGAAACAGGCGCAACAGCCATAGCAGATGATTGGGATTTTTCAGAAATGATTGTATTAAATCCTATTCAATGTGTTTTAATTGCAAATAATGACGGTAGATTAGGATATAAGAGTGATGGTCAACCGGCTTGGATTTGTCCAAGATATAATCACAGGGAAAAATTACAGGAAAAACCTCATTGTAGTGAATGCGGAACAAAGTGTCTTAATGCAATTTTGGAAATAAATTCAGTACCTTATGGATACCCCGTAACAGATGCAAAATTAATGTGGTATGCAAAAGATGAAGTTATATTTACAGCCGGTAAGTTTTATCCTGATATATTATATGGAAATTCACCAATTAATGCTATATGGAAAAAAGCAATGTCATTATATCACCAAGACGAATATGTTTGGAAATATTTTGATAAGGATAGACCACCAAAATCAATTCTAGCAATAGCAAGTAGAAACTATGAAAGTGCTCAAGCATTCATGGACAAACAAAGACAAGGTGCTAGAGCAGATCCATTTATGCCACGACCAATTCTTGTAAATGCTGAAAATGCAAATCAAGCAGTACAATTTATTGATCTAACTCCAAACTTCCAAGAATTACAACTAACAGAAATGAGAAGTGAATTAAGACAGATTATGTTAGCAATATATGGACTTCAACCAATTAACAGCGGTGAACAAGGTGGCGGTGGATTGGGTGATGGAAGTCTTCAATTAACACTTGCAAACAGAACAATAAAGACATATCAGAGATTCTTAAATTATGAATTTTTCGGAAAGGTTGCTCAAATGTATTCAATCAATGATTGGGAAATATATCTAGTAGATAGTGAAGAAATTGATAAATTAAGAGATGAACAAATTAAAGGCGCTCAAATAGAGAATGCTAGTAAGATGTATTCAATGGGATTTGATGTATATACTGATGGTGATGATAATTTGGTATATAGCCAATATCCAAACCCTGAAAGACAACAACAGATGAACGGAATGGGTTCAAATGTAAAACAGGGAAAAACTGATAAAGTAAAAAGTACAAAACCAAAAAGTGAACAGTCAACTCAATTTGATGGAGAGCCTTTAAATAATAGCCCTAGTGATGTTGGTGGCGCTGGTGATGGAGCACCAACAAGCGGATTTAGTTATAGTAAGAAATAGACTTATATATCAGTAATTTAAATACAATTCATGCAAGATGGAGATATAGAAAAATTAGAAACTATTTTGCGTAGATATGCAGTACAAGGTATAAGAGTTAATGATAATGTTGTTGAAGACATAAGAAAAGAAACTAGTCTTACAAGGGTTGAAATTATAAAAATACTGTTTGAAATGGGGGTTTTAATACGTGGTTCAAGATAGAATTACCCAGCATAATGACGAAGTTATAATTAAGGAAAGCAAGACAATAAGAAAAGCCGAGGAAAATGCGTTACAATTAAAATTAAGATCTTTCGCACAAGCGGATGAACAAACAAGAATTAACAAATATAGTGAAGGATTTTGTTATGGTTGTGCTAAGATTGACCATATAATTTCTACAGTATTTTTTATATGTACGGAATGTTATCAAAAAAGAGGAACAGAAGGATTATTAGCAAATGTATCACAAAGCCACTCCCATCAATTATGTGATATATGTGGTTTTTGGAAGATGGGAGTATGGCAAAGAAATGTTTCATTTTGCCAAAGTTGTATGCGTAGAACTATGAGAATACATCAAAAATATAGGGATGGGGGTGGAAGATCCAAATTAGATCCATTTATAAAAAGACAACAAAGAAGATTTGGAAAAGATTATCAGGCTATTTTAGGAGAGGGAATTAGAAAGAAACTCTAATTTCTTTTCTAATTGTTCAACTTTTTTAACCTGTTTTTCAGTAGCTAATTCAGGAGTCAATAAAAAATATATCCTATCGTTATATTTATCAAAAACAGCACCGCCCATAATTTGGGTTTTCTTTTTAGGAACTTCACCAACAAACCAAACTAGTTTTTTAAATATAGGTTTTTTCCATGGAAACCAATGAGGGTTATATTCCAAACATCTTGTTTTAGGATTATATTTTAATTTTTTTGGATTTATAGTAGGAGTATCACTACCGTTATATTTAACCCCATCATGAATATGTACATAATGACCGCGAGTATTTATATGATTATCTTCCCAATATAAATCCGTATAAAACCAAAAATTTCCATTCGGGAAGATTTTTATATCATTTACAGGCTCTTTAGCAGTTTTATCTAGAATAATTTTATTTAATCTTGCTATATTATCATAAATATAAAATTCAAGATGCATGATATTATATATTTACGCTTGTATAAAAACCTTTATATACTTCATATTTTAACATATACCAATGGCTGATCCAGTTATAACAAATGATCTATTAGTGTATATTCTTGCACCAGTAGGAACTTTCGTTTTCGGCTGGATTTTAAACGCTCTTAAGAATAAGGATAAATTAAAAAATGTTCTTCATTCAGTTAGAGTATTCATAGATGGCGCTGATGATGCTATTTATGACGATAAAGTTGACGAAAAAGAATTTAGGTTAATGTGGGATAATGGCGTTAAAGTCATTAGATCTTTCCAATAACCACAACCACTATTTTTATATACTATTTTTTTAGACTTTATATATGGTAGAAACTGTAGAATTTACTAATTTCATTACTAAAGATTTTAAAATAGAAAAAGATGATCAAAATAGACGAATTTTTAGCGGTCATATAACCGCGGAAGTTGTTGATAGACAAAATGAATTTGTATTTCAAAAAGAAGTAATGGCAATAATGGATGTATATATGAGCATAAATCCAGTAATGAGTGAAGTACATAGTAACAGAATAGTTGCAAAAGTTCTTAATTATGAAAAATCTGAAATTGATGGACACCCTAGCGTAAAAATTACCGGTGAAGTTTACAAACACCCAATGGTAAAGTTATATGATAATGTTTGGGAAAAGATCCAAAAAGGAGAATATAGAGGATTGTCAATGGGCGGTGCTAGTAAAGATAGTGAGCCAATTATGAAAGAAGGAAGGCTTGTAATGTCATTAAAAAATCTTGAGTTATATGAAATTGCTATATGTTCAGTTCCAGCAAATCAATTCGCAATTATTGATAATGTTAACATGTTTGCAAAAGCAAGCGGATTAATGGTTAAAGAAGAAGGTGGAAAACAAAGAATACAATGTGATGGTGTACATTGTTCATTTGAAAAAGCCGGAATTAATGAGGATATTGATGTTGATATAGACAATAAAAAACCAGATGAAAAAGTAGAAAAATCTGTTATATTACACATGGATGAAATTGGACTGAAAAAATTCATAAGTGATGAGGTTAAAAAAGAATTAGAACAATTTAACAAACCAAAAGAAGAAACTGAAAAAGATGAAATTAAAAAAGATCATATACCAAGTGCAACAGAGGAAATGGAAGAGGAAGCAAGAAAGAAAAATAATCCGGAAATTGCAAAACAAATAGATGAAGTTAAAAAAGCTCAATTAAATCTTGATATATTGATGTTAAAAATTGCTCAAGACAGTATAAAAACACTCTAATATAAACGTACATAATATTTATATACTCATTTTTAAAAACGTTTATTAATAACATGACAACCGAAGCAACTCAATCAACTGCAACTGCTCCTAGTACACCAGAAGCTATTGCAAAAAGTGATCAGAGTTCTGAAATAGCATCCCTATTATCATTGGTAAAGTCTAATATTGAAGCACAAACTGGCTTGCAAAAACAAGTGGCTGACATTGCAGCTTCCGTAGCATCTCTTAAAAAAGATAATCCGGTAGCAAATGCACCTGAAAACAGTATTGCTCCAAAAGTAGCTGATCCAGTAGATGTAGGTGCAAGCGTTACAATCGCTAACACATACGTAGAAAACACCCAAGCTTCTATCACACAGCCTTCAACTCCAAGCGGAACAGATGCTAGTGGACTAAAATTAGAAAACAAAGCAGATGAAAAACCAGCAGAAAAGAAAGAGGAAAAAGATGATATGAAGAAATCAGGTGAATATGTATATGAAGTTGTAAAAGCCATTAGACCAGAAATATTTAACAAAACTGCTGATGAGATTCCTAACGGATACCAAATCATAAAAGCTGTTAATAGTGGTTATGGTGGAAAATATACAACTGCACAAGATGTATTGACACATACCTTAGAAAAAATGTTTGCTGGTGACTTCGAAAGAAGACTAGAGGGGGCTTATTAAATTGCCTTCATTTAGAGGACTACGCAACATTGATGAGTTAACCAATTATTGGTATAACAAATCAGAAGATATGGTCAAATCCGGATTTTCAACTGCTGATGCAGGGGCATATAACCCATTATACGGAGCTATCGCATGGATCAACTTTAACCTAGAGGCTAATGTTGTATCAGTTCTTCCTAAATTCGTTTGGGATTATTCTGGTGCAAGAATTATGACCGCTAAGGGTAACAGTATGTCCGATGCAGGCTCTAGCAACAATACCTCAAAAGGTGGTACTGTTCAAGGTGGACTTATTGCCGGTGCTATCAAACCAACAATAGAAGAGTTACTTTGGATTCCAAAGACTCTTCAATATGTGTTTGAAGTATCCGAACTACATGAGTATCTCGTAGAGCAATCTAGAGATGATGCTTATGGTTCATTAGCACAACAGCGTGTTTATGCAGCTGATCAAGTCAAAGAAATGTGGAATCAGATGTTAACATTAAAATCATCTGACTTAGCAGATACCGCAGCTGATAACCTTTCAAGATTAGACTTAGAATCACTTGATAGAATTATCTCAAGTAAAGCTGAATATGATGCTAATAACGTAACTACAGAAAGTTACAACCCATGGAAAGACACAGCCGACATTAACAGAAACTCCGCTACTACTTGGGACTCAACCGTAGTATCTCCAACTGGTAACTTAAATACAGCAGATGTTTTAACAGATGCAGTAATTAGAAATACCATGGCAAGACTTAGAATCGCTGGTGGACGAGATCCAACAGTTATGATAGGTGGACAAGATACATACTCTGAAATCCAAAGTATATACATGAATGCTTATCGTATTCAGAACACAGCTGACCTTAGAAGTGAATTTGATGTTACCGCTAACGGAATTAAAACCTTCACCGGAACAGGAGTAGGATTACATATATCTACTGTATATAATACTCCTTTCATCCCAACAAAAGATAGTCCGGTAGGACTTGGTGAAGTAGGTGACTTGTATATTTTGAATACAGCACCAGATAAGAATGCCCCATTGAAACCAATGTTAGGTCTTCAAGTCTTAAAACCAATTCTGTACTACGAAGCATCAAAACGTCAACAAGGATACCCATTCATTAACGAAGCATTCAAGGATAGAGCCTTGTATGAATCTATGATGGAAAATACTTGTAGAAACTTCAAGGCACAAGGAAAGATCATCAACATTAATTCCGGTATCTAAAAAATACCAAATTTTTCTATTTTTATTTTTTTAATAAAACTTATATACTCTGTATTTAAGTTTGATATATGGTAGCTGCAATTACTTTAACTCCTGATAACGATGTTGTAGGCGCAACTATTACTATTGATGGAACAGGTTTTACAGCAACAGAAGATATTACATTAACATACGGTGGATCACCGTTAACACCAGTATCACCAATTTCAACTGATGGTGCGGGAGCATTTTCGGGTACATTTATTGTTCCAGCAAGCGTTCAAGGAGTGCATAGTGTAGTTGCAACAGATGAAACACTTTTAACAGATGATGATGATTTTACAGTTAATTCGCAAATTATTATAACAGAAGCAAATATAACTGTTGGTGGAACAATAAATTTTGTTGGTAGAGGATTTAGTGCAAGTGAAGTAATAAGTTTTACATTTGGTGGTGATGCTATTGTAGTTGAAGAAGATCCACTTTCTAGTGATGCTGATGGTTCATTTAGTGGAACTTATGTAGTGGAAGCATATCCAAACGGTTCAACTGATTTAGTTGCAACAGATGTTAGTTTAGTAACTGATACTGATAGTGTTATAATTGATGCACTTTTGGTAATTACGGAAGCAAGCGGTATATATGGTGATACAATAAATGTAGTTGGTAGTGGTTATGATGCTACTTCATTAATGGCATTTACATTAAACGCAGTAGCAATAGTTCCAGTTGGTGGGGCTATAAATTCAGATGCAGATGGTTCATTCACAACAACATTTTTAGTTCCAGATGTAGCAAATGGAAGTAGAACATTAGTTGGAACTGATGCCGGAGCAAAAACTGATTCAGATACAATAATAATTAATGCAGTAATTACATTAGATGATGGTAGTGGTTCAATAGGTGAATCTGTTGTAATTAGCGGTCATGGATTTACTGCATCAAGTTTAATGGCATTTACATTTGGTGGAAGTGCAATAGTAGTTGATGAAGATCCATTATCAAGTGAAGCAACTGGTGAATTTACAGCTACAATAACAGTACCAACAGGATTTGATGATACAGTAGCAATAGTAGCCACAGATGCAAGTGCAAAAACAGATTCGATTAATTTCATTATAATAACTGTTTCAAGTTCTGAAATTACACAAAATGCAACATTTAAGTTTATTAACGGAACTGACTTAAGACTTCAAAGTGTTGGAAGCGTAAGCGGAAGAGAAAGAGGGGCAATAGTTGATATACCATTTAGCGCAGATGATGTATATACAACTGGTGGAGTTTTAGCAGATTTCAGCAGAGTACAAGCATTTAAAAAAGTCTATTTATGTCAAATTATACATAATCCAGTAGGACTAGTTTGTTCATTTGTACCAGAAGCAAATAATTTAGCAACTGGTGGAAAGATCAAATTTTGGGGAACTGATGGAAATGAACTGGCTGATAACAGTAGCGCTATTACAAGCAAGACACTAACAGTATTCATACGTGGAATATAATAAAACTTAAATACCCACTATAAGAATGTTTATTCATGGCAATAGTCGCAACAATAAATTCAACTTTTACCTTCTTAAATGATGATAGAAGTTTATCTGTCAAACAAAACAGTTCTAGCCGTGAAAGAACAGCCGTAGTTGATATAGCTATTGGTGCTGGTGATAATTATGTTACTGGTGGAATTACAGTTGACTTTACCACAGTTAGAGGATTTAAAAAAGTCTATTCTTGTGAAATAGTTCATCAAACCATTGGTAGGGTATGTTCATACGTACCAGCTGCGGAAAATGCAGCTGCAACTGGAAAAATCAAAATATGGCATACAGATGGTAACGAATTATCTAGCGGAAATACCTTAACAAATAGTAAGGCATTAAGAGTAATTATTCGTGGTTACTAGTAATTCTTAAATACTTCATTTTTTTAATATATTATATATGGCTCAACATCAAAGACATTTAGTTGGTGCGGAAGGTGCTGTTAGAGTAACTGGTGGAAAAATTGCTTCTATTACAATAGCAGTTACCGGTGATCGAGTTTGGACATTACATTCTGGTGATGCAGATACCGATAGACAAATATATAAACTAAGTGCCGGTGTTAATGTGCCTCATGATGAATTACATATACCATTTACAGGCGGGTTATTTGCAAATGTTGTTAGTGGAACAACAGGCGAAATAAACATAATGGTAGAGTAAGAATACTTAAAAACTGGTAATTTATTATTTATATATGGCTGTACCAAATGCTCCAAATCCAATTTCCCCTATTCCGGCAAATACTCAAGTATTCTTAAACTGGTTAGAGCCTGCAAATAATGGTAGTGAAATTACTAATTATATAATTGAATATTCAACTGATGGATCAAGTTATAATGTTTTTGCGGATGGAACTAATACAAATTCATATACAATAGTTACAGGATTAACCAATGATACACTTTATTATTTCAGAGTTGCAGCTGTAAATGGTGATGGAACTAGCGCATATTCACCAGTAGTTCAAGCAGTACCAACAACAGGAGATGTACCAGAATATTGTCAAGTTCCAGATATTGCAGATTTTCTTGGAATAGATATTAATGCAAATACTGATCCAAATACTAAAATGATAAAATCATGGATTAGTATGAACGAGGATTTAATTGATACACTAACAGGTCATTCATGGAAAGCAAACAAGGTATATACAAATCAAACATTTGATATATCAGAAATCTACGATTGGGGATGGGGTATGTATTTGCCACTTAAACATAGAGGAATAAAAGCATTTGATACTACAATGGGAGATAAATTTGAAATATGGAATGGAAGTGAATGGGTAGTACAAGACATTACAAATGATGAATTATCACTAATTACAGTAGAGCCATCAAAAGGAATTATTTATGTAAGAGGATTTATCTATACAATACTTAGAAAGAATAGAATCAGAGTTACATATCGTTATGGTGGAACAAAAGAGGGTAGTAATGCCATTCCAAAAGATATTAAAAAATGTGCAATACTCATGACATGTTCAGATCTATTGGGTAGGGATTTCAAAATGTCACAAATCGCATACGGTGGAGATGGAAGCATTAAAAAAGATACTGTAATTGAAAAATGGCAAGCACAGATTGATAAAATAATATGGGCTCATTCTGAAATACTAACGGTATTCTAATGTCACAAATTACAAAAACAGATGCTCTTTGGCATAATGCTAATGAGATTGATAGAATGACTTCTGATATACAGAATGGTATAATTAAAAATGTAAAAAAAGTTCTTGCTGATGATGATATAAATTTTACAGAAAATCTTTCAAACTCATTTTATGGTGGAATGGATGGTGGATTTAAGACTGTTGAAACTCAAAACAGATATTCAGGATTAGTAGAAAATGGAACTCCGGCTGGAAGCAAGATAAACTTTGATGCTCTTAGATATTGGGTAGAAGAAAAACTTGGTGTAAGTCCAGCAGAAAGTACGGGAGTTACTATGAAAATATATCAAAAAATCACTACACAAGGAATACCAGCTAAAAAATTCATGAAAAAATCCATAAAAATGTTCATAGGAATGCATGGAAAAATAACTGTTAATGCAACTGGAAAAAAGAAGAAATCCGGTAGATTTATGAAAATGTTGAAAAAGTTTGGACGACATATAAAGGCTATAAATAAGGCTTTGAAAAATATCAATAGAACAGTCAAAAAAATAACAAAACCTATAAACAAAGGAAGGAGATAGGTATATATGGCTGGATCTGCTGGACAATCATTTTTGGATGATATAATAAAATTACTTAATGATCAATGGATAGTAGGTAATGTAAAAAAGCCTCAAATTAAGAAAGTTTGGGAAGAGAAAATTGTTGGTATGGCTGATGCTAGTTATAGATCAGTATTATTAACACTTGATACCGAAAGTATGCAGATATATAGCCTACAACAAAGAGATGGTGATGAAGTGCCATTTTGGGATTGGCTTCATGATATATCACTTACAATAGATATTAGAACAGGCACTAGTGAACAAGACTGTCTTAAAATATTGGATGAAATTACAAGAATATTAAAAAAGAACGTATTACTTAATATAAATAACCGTGTTTATGTACAACTGTTAGTTGGTACGGCTATATCTATGAACGAAAAATATCGTAATTTATATAGGTGGACTTTGGACTGTTCAGCCATAAGGTACAATCCATAATACTTAAATGTTAATATTTTAGATAGGTATATATGGTTAATACTGTTCACTCTGCATCCAGCGCACTAGTAGCATTCGGTTTTGAATCTACATTTGGTGGCGGGGCAACTAAAACAAAATTATTTGGTAAGGATCAAAAATGTAATAATTTAGAATGGACTAACGGGCAACAGCCATTAGGTCAAGTATATACACCAGAAGTAACAGATTTCTTATACCAAAAAAATCATGGTGGATGTACTATGGAATATGTATTAAGTAACCCATTTGTTTTATCATTTATTTTTGGTGCTCCAACTACACCAGCACCATCAGCCGGAGTATATACCCATACATGGTCTTCCAATCCTAGTGTAAATAGTGCAATTAGAGATGTATATAGTGCAAACATGGAAATTTGGATGGATGGAAAAACAGCCGGAGTTGATAGAAATGCAAAAGGTGTTATATGTCCAAGTTTCACAATGAAAACAGGTATTGATAAACCAATAGATATTTCACAAACTTTAGAATGGGGTATTGAGGATGCAGTTGGAACAACTCTAGTAGCAACACCGCCAACTGAAACAAATTTTACACCTTATGGATTCGTTCATGCTTCAATTAAACTTCCAGTAAGCGGGGGAACTATTGCAGCTGTACAAGACATTGATGTAACATTTGATACAGGTGCAGAATTGGTATATAACATCAATGCTAGTGGAAATGCATATAACGCTTATAGAAAAATGTTAAACATGACAGGTAAAATGTCATTAGCAGTTCTTGATAATACAAACATGGCTAGAGTTCAAGCAAGAACAGAAGTTGCAGATTTAGAAGTTAAATTTACAAATGGATTAAGCGGAACTAGTGAAAGAACTATTACATTTACATTTGAAGGAATTGGATTAAGCAGATTAGGCACTAGTGGAATTAGTGCCGGTGAAATGCTTTTGGAAGATTTCTCATTTCAATGCCGTAGATGTACAGCAGTAGCAATAAACGCAAGTGCTTCATAAACGTTTATATAGTACATAAAATAACCCTTTATCATGCCAATAGTAGAATTTCCCATTACCATAAATGATAAAGAACAAATTTTAAAAATTGAAACTGATCCAGCATGGGGACAAATTCAAATGCTTATGCAAAATTCATATACCATGGGTGAAAATGGTGTAAAAGAAATTAATATGATGGGATTTTTAGATCAATTATTAGAAATTGTGATAGTAGGTTCTAGCGGTGATTTTAATATTAAAAATAGAACAATGGTTAAATCTTTACCTACAAGTGTAATGACTAAACTCATTGGGGGGGTGACTAAACTAATCCCTTTACAGGATTACTTGGACAATATGGGCGAAATTCAAAACTCGTTAAGCCGTCCTTAGAAAATTCTGGTGATTATATATACGCAGCTTCCGCAATTTTATTCGGATGGGATAAGGAACAAACTGATAGACAGCCAAGCGGTTATTTATTGAACACCATATTTATAAACTTAAATATGATAAGTAGTATGTTTGAGGGATTGAAAAGATGAGCCAACAAGTATATACAATGAAACTGGTAGTGGATGATTCTGCTGTAAGGGCATTAGAGCAACGACTATCAAAAATTATGGGATTTGGTTCAAATACTAGTGGAAAACAATCTGCTGGATCAGCCGGATCAACTGCTAATCCATTTGCAAATTTGGGTAAATTAGCCGGAATAGCAACTGGTATAGCAGCTTTGGTTATTGCAGTACAAAAAATAGTAGAAAAGGTAGTTAGTAGTTCACCAGCATTACAAGCAATGTTAAAAATATTAGATATGTCAATTACACTTATTTTAAGACCTATTGGTGATTTCTTTGCATTTTTCTTAAAACCAATATTAATTATGTTCTTACGGCAAGTAGCGCTTCCATTCTATAAAATGTCAGCACCTATAATGAGATGGTTAGGAACTCAAGCTGGAAATGCAGCTTCCAGTAATATGCAATCTAATATACAAGGTACATGGGCTTTGCTTACTGGTGATTGGCAAGGTGTTGATGATGCAATGAATAAGGCAAGGGGTGATTGGTTAACTGCAATGCAAGGATTTAGTGACTTCTTTGACAAATTAAAAATAGAAAAAACTCTAGTGGAAACTGTAAGCGGATTTTATAAGTTTATTAAAAGACTTGATATTGTAGGCGGGTTAACAAGTGTATGGCATACATTTTCAAATTTTTTCAGCGGATTAAAGATACCTGATATATTAAAAACAACTTGGGATGGATTTTTAGGTTTTATTACAAAATTAAAAATTCCAGATGTTATACTAAATATATGGAGAGATTTCAAGGTATTTTTTAAATTAATACAAATTCCAGATTGGTTGACAAAAGCATGGTTAGGATTTACTACATTTATTGCAAAATTAAAGATACCTGATATAATTTCAAAAATCATAGATGAGTTCTTTGGATTTATAAAAAAGATTGGAGAATGGCTAAACAGTATTCCAGATTGGATAAAAAGTATAATTGGAATAGGTGGAAGTTCATCACAACCATCTAGCAATTCATCACCAACATCACAACCAAAATTAGAAATAAATATTGGTTCAATGTTAAATGATGCTGGAAGAGGACTTGATGCAGAAAAGAAGAAAGTGCTTGATTGGTTTAACAGTTGGATGAGGCAATAAAATGGTCAACGCTACTTTATATAAACTGGATGCAAATGGAAATGTCGTATATACAATGACTTTACCTAACATGAAGTTATTTAATATATCATTAAACTTTCCGGTAGTTGCAACTCCACTTCCACAAGAAGATCAATCAAAACAGATATTGTTAAAATTAGAAGGTAACAGTTCAGCAGTAAAATGGTCATGGACACTTAAAGATGAATCTACAAGCGTTGTAGATGAAGTAGCCGGAATTACAACTATTGATAAACAAGTTGAATTTTGGCGACAATATATGCGACCGGTAGATATTACTGATAGTTATATACTTAATGTAGGATTTCCAAATATTGACGGTGGAATGCAATTTGAAGGAACTATAAGCAATGCAAATTTTGATATGAATGATAGTGCAACAAATAGTTTTATAGGACATTTTGACTTTATGGAAGGTGAAGTTAATGGTGGTATATATGAACTTGATACACCATCTGCACCAGTAAACCTTGTACCAAGTTCTGCGGGAGCTGGACAATTTACCATAACATGGGAAACTGCCACAGATGCCGGAAGCGCAGCTATAAACTTATGGAAAGTACAATATGCACTTGCTGGTCAATCATGGAAGAGTGTTGATGTTGCAGCTGGTACATTTACAAAAACAGTAACAGGACTTGCATCTGGTACATATTTCATAAGAGTTGTTGGTGCTAATACATACGGTAATGGAACACCATCTGTACAAAAAACACAGGTAGTAGCATGAGTCTAGTAAAAGTAGTTATTCGGGAATCTACTGATAATAATGTTGTACATGAATATACACCATTAGAATCCAAACTAACATTAAATGGAAGAAAAAAACCGGATGAACTTGAAGTTACATTAAAAATGAAAGATTATGCAAACAGTAGCGATCTAATTTCTTATGTTGAAGATGTTGTTGATTTGGATTATTGTAGTGCTATATGGAATTTTCAACTCAATACAAAAGATGAAAGAGGATATAATTATGATGGTACAGATGTTGATGAGTCTAGATATAATCAATCAACATCATTAAAAACAATGGGAAATTATAGGTTAAGATTTACATCAACCGGTCAGGAAATAACAATACCAAATTCAGCCGGAAGTTATGAAAATGATGCTGGAACTACAATTACAAACAAAATTGATCTTTCAAAACAGTTTGATATATACATCTGGTGTACACCTGATGAAGTACCGTACAGCGGTGGAACTGTTAGACCGGTATTATTTAGCAGATATGACGGAAGTGTAGGAATAGAAATAGGACTTATAGAAGATTCTGTAACTTCTGGAACTTGGAGAGTTTTTGTTAGGATTGGAAATGGAAGTGTAGTTGATAGAACTGATGGAACAACAGCCGTAGCATTTGATGGAACAAGTTCATTTACACCTAGGCTTATAAGAGTTTGTCGTGGAGATGATAACATAGTTAGGATGTTTGTAAATGGTGAGGAAGATGAAACTACATATACAGTACCACTTGTAGCCGGAAATGTACCATCAACTCATAGTCCAACTGCTGATATAATTTTTGGTGCTAATCGTAGCGGTACTGATGATTATAAGGGATATTTAAATCAAATTAAAATATATAGTGGTACTGTACTTTCAGAAGATGATCATTTTAAGATATTACAAACAAAATATCAACCATATTTCATGACATTTGGGGGAACTATATGGAATAAGGAAGATAAAACAACTACAAAAATCATCAAAGCACAAAATCATAGCAAGACATTAAATGGATGGATAGTAACACCAGAAGCAATAACACAAGCACCAATATCAGGAGTTACTAGGGGAACTGTTGGAAATCCAGATGCTAACGTATATAGTGCCGGTACTATGATTGATTATATAAAGGATATTGTAAATAATCTTGATAGTTCATTTAGTGTAAAATCAATAGCCACATTTGCAGGATCTTTAGCGGGGNATTTTATTGCAGATGGAAAATTTAGTGATATAATAAACTTGTTATTAGTTAGAACTAAACTTACATTTTATACAACTGCTAGAAAGGACATAATAATTGAAAGTGCAATAGAAATAGGAACTGAACAAGTTACTCAACATGAATTTTATCAAATAGATAAGGATACTAATACAAGAACAGCCGGTGGTCAAGGACTTGGTGGAACTGCGGGTGTTAGAAGCCCATATATAATAACTGAAAACAAACTTAATGATACAATTCTTGTTAATGAACTTACATTATATGGAAATGCTGGTATTAGTGCAAATTATAAATCTGTTACAAATGGCGATACAGTACACTCATATAGATTAAATGTACCTCAAATAGTCAATCAAACTGATCTTAATGAGATAAGAGATAACATATTGGAACTTTCAAATGTAATAAACAAGGGATATGTTATAAAAAGTCCGGTAAAAATTCATCATGTAAGATTCAATCATCTAGTAAAAGTAATTAACGCAATGTTAAATATATCAACTGATTACTTAAAAGTTTCGACAATAGAACAATATTATCCAGCAGGCGGTACAATAGTATATGTTAACCAATTCCCATTAACATACTTTGATTTGGTCAAAAATGATATTAAAGTGGTTGAAGGAATACAAAGTGAAATAGTAGTTTAGGATTTTTTACTTTTAGCCCATTCAATCATGTTTGGTGGTTTGGTTAATATTTCTAATTGTTTTGTTAATTTTTCCATGTTTTCGTTAGATCTTTCCATTTGAGTTAGCATCTTTTTTAAAGTTTCAAGTATTGGTGCTAAATCTATCAACATTTATATAGTATTAAAAATAACCATTATTTAAATGTTTAATCATATAAAACACGATATTGTACGACCATTTGCAAAAGAAGAGCATACAGCAGATGGACATTATTATAGAACTGATAAAGGTGAATTATATCCTAGCATTACAACTTTGTTTAAATTGTTAGATAACAAGGATTGGTATCCTCATTGGGTGAATAGTGTAGCAAGAAAAATGAATATATCGTATGAAGAGGCTGAAATAGAATGTAAAAAAATCGGGGAAGGTTCTATGAAAGTTGGTACAGCATTACATCTATTAGCAGAATTATATCTAAATAACGCAGATCCTTGTTTAGATAAACCAGATGAATTTGACAAAGATCCAAATGAATTATTTAAAACATTAAAAGAACACTTGGATGAACATGTAAATAACATACATGGAACAGAATGTAAGTTATATAGTGATGAAATGAAACTAGCCGGAACAGTAGATCTTGTAGCAGAATATGACGGAGTATTAAGTATAATTGACTTTAAGAACAGTAGAAAGCCAAAAATGCCAAGTGATATATTAAAATCACATTATTACGAACAAATTTGTGCCTATGGTGAAATGTGGAAGTTTTGTACAAACCAAAAAATTGAACAGGGGGTTATACTTGTTATAAGCTGGGACGGCAAGGTTAGACCATTCAAGATTAAATTAGATGATTATTTATCTCAATTATGGGATATATTGTTAAAATATAGGACTACAGATACCCTTAAATAGTAGGTATATATACTTTTTATGTGACCGAAAGCCTTATATTACAAAAGAAAGACGGTAAACTTCCGGAACTTAAAGTGGATGGACGTACTACACCTAGAGCACCGAATTTAAAACATTTAAGATATTCTAGAAAATTACCAATAAATTGTAATGATTGTCCATATCGTCCTAAAGATGAGGGTGGAAGTATTGGAATGTGTACTGTATATGTAAAAGATTCAGTTTGTAGAATAAGAGCAGATACAAGAAAAATTATAGAAAAATATTCAAAAGATAATCCTGATCAAATATTACCACTTTTACAAGAAGAGTTTGAGGCTAATTTTGAAAAATTAAAATTCTTTGAGGCAATAGAAACAATGACTAATAAATTAGATCCGGAAATTACAAAAAGACAAAATGCATTGGCAAGCATAGGAAAATTAATTTCAGATATGAAGACAAAGAAAAATACAATGACAATTACAGAAACAAAGACTATTACTGATGATCAGAAGACCGAGATCGCACGTATGTTTTCTTTGAGTCAGGAGAGCAAGAATGATTCCCAAGAAACTACCGCCCATTGAAACTGTTCAGGATGTTGGAGATTATGCTCAACGTCTAGAAAAATGTGCAAAATCCTGTTCCTATTTTGCTGTACAATTTTTAAATCTGGATGTATTTGATTATAACAAAGCATTTCTTGATTGCATGGATAGATTTATTGTATATAGAACAGGAAGACAGGTTGGTAAATCCAGAAACGCAGCTATAAAAGCAATTCATTTTGGATATTTTGCACCATTATTCGCAAGCAACTTAGATGAAGGCGAATGTAACGTAGTTATTGCATCATTATCCAAGGATCAGGCATATCTTATATTTAAAAAAATTCGGAATTTTATTCATAAATCACCTACACTTACCAAGGCAATAGTTAACGAAACAAAAACTGAAATGTCCATAGAATGGTTTGACGGAAGCGGAATAACAAATTTTATCGTTAGACCAATAGGTGATACAGGAGATTCATTAAGAGGATTTACAGCCCACTTTGCAATATTAGACGAAGCTGCATATATTCCACAAGCGGTATATAACGCATTCTTACCAAGTACAGTTACTACAAAACCACATATACTTTTGACTTCAACACCAAAAGGTAAGGCTGGTCAATTTTTCAAATCTTGTGTAGAGTCCCATACAATATATAGAAAAGGTATTCCACATCCAGTTGAAGGTCATGAAGACAAAGAAAAATATATGTGGACTCAATTCCATGTAACTACATTTGATAACCCACAAGCTGCAAGTGATCCGGCAATTCTTAAACTAATTGGTGGAACAAACAAGGCTAGTGAACAACAGGAATTATATGGTGAGTTCTTGGATGGTGGAAATTCATTAATTCCATATAACTTGTTACAAGAATCTTTAATCCCTTGTGCAATTAGACCATTATTTGAATACTATGAACTAGGAGTTGACACCAGCGGTAAAGGTAAGGATGAAACAGTATTAACAGTTGTTGGAATTACAGTTGATAAGAGAATATTTACTGTAGAGATATATACAGAATTAACAACAGAACAACCAGCACTAGCAAAAAAGATCGCGGAAATGCACAAAAAATACAGATTTAGAAGAATATACTTGGATGAAACTGGAATGGGTGATACATTACTTGATTGCTGTAAAGTAGAAGACAATACAATGCCTTTATATGGAATTAATTTCAAGGCTGAAAAAACAAAACTCTATGTAAATTTGGAAAGATTATTTGAAGAACATGCTGTAAATCTATCATTATTAGATGATTTCAACATGGATAAACTTCATACCCAAATCTCATATATGTATTGGGAACATGGTAAATTTAAGGATCAAAAGGAAAAAGTACGTAGTGAAACCAATGATGATTATCCGGACTCATTAGCCCTAGCATGTTATGGACAGCAAAAAGCGGAACTATTTCAGGATTTACCTGATGAATTTTGGGATTAATCTAACCAAATTTGGTCAAAAGATACAAAAAGTTTAAATAGTTATCGGAGAGTTTATATATAATGCCAGCTTATCACGGAATGGAAGGTAAAAAAGAAGAGAAAAGTGAATGGATTACCGTAGGTGGGCGTAGAATTGAGATAAAAGACGGAGAAAATGTAGAGGATAAATTAGCAGAAAAACCCCAAAGTTTAAGAGGGGCTAAGGAAAGCAATACAAAAGAAGCAAGAAAATTTATTAAAAGACATGGAATTAAAAAAGCATTATTTAAATTAAGAGATGCAGTAGTTTTTGATCAGTTAACAAAATCAGGCATTATATATTCATTAGATGGAGATTATGTCAAGATTTTAAGCAAGGGTAACAATTATGAAAGAAGAACAGAAGATGTATTTAAAGCAGATGAGATAACACCATTAGGTCATTGGGATACAATGACAAAATCTGATAGAATTAAAATATTAGAAATTATCAAAGTTTCTGGTGACTATATGAATACAGATTGGTATTGGTTGCCAACACCAGTTAAAGACATAATTCTTAAAGAAGCTCAAGCCGGTGGCGCGGGATTTTCTACAAATTCAAGCGGTGTATATAATCCAGTATATAATCCAATTAAAGATGAAAAAAGAATACAAGATACCATAGATGAAGAAAAAACAAAACCAAAAGAGAGTAAGAATGAAAAAGAATGAGGAACATAGAATTTGTAAACGAGATGGTTGTCATAACGAACTTCCTCATAGATATAAAGGTGTACCAAAACAATTTTGTACACCAGAATGTAGAAAACTTTTTCATGGTTTAAAACTTACTGAAAAAGATAAAGAAAGAATGCAAAAAAAGAAAGAAGGTTTTTAAATACTAAATTGGTTTAGTATCATAAGTCGGTACTGCTTTGTCACTATTTGGTGGATATACTGTTATATAATGTGTTAACAGCCTTTCCAAAACTTGTGCATCACTTTCATTACCGTTTCGATTAGGTGCTTTTAATGCATATAATCTTAGTTTATTTTTTGTTGCTTTGCTAATACCTATTGTAGTATTAACTCGTAAATCATTTTGTGGTTTAGGCATTATAATTCATTTAAATAACATATATAAAAACCTATTGGTGAAAGGTTAATATAACGGTACAAATCATTACTAGTTAATGCCTGATTTAAGTACAATCACCGGTTTCGATTCAAAACCAAAAGTTGAATCTCTGAACGAGGGGGAAGTTATTAATATAATTTCCATCGATCCAACCGTGGTTAAAACCAAAAAAGGTTACAGCCTTATGAATCTTGTAACAAAAGAACATGGGGAAATGGTAACACTAGCAACAGGAGTTAGAAACAAACTCAATGATGCGCTAGATGCCGTGAAAGATGGAGTAATTACAATTAGTGAGAAAGATCCTCTAAAATGTGTAATTACAAAATATTCATCTCATGGTAAAGACGGATGTACTGGACTTAACTAGTCCGTACCAAACTTTTTTTTCTTTACATTTATATTTGGGTATATTTTTTATATATTAATGACTATTGTAGAAGACAAAAAAGAATATGCCAAACAATTAGATATTATCAAGAATGATGATAACGGGATAACTACAAAAAAACAGGCATTAGAAAAGTTAACTAGTGCTTATAATTCAATACTTGCTCAAGAGCCAAAAAGTGAATTGGATAATCCTAATACAATTTCGGCAAAATTTTTAGCAAAAATTGGATCTAAAAGTGTAGTATGGAATGAAATCGAACTAACAGATAGTGAATTAAAAGAAATAAATTCATTAGAAAGAGTTAGAACAATGGCATATAATTGGGTGAAACAAAATCATCCAAATGAAAATGATCAAACTGATAAATTCGGAATGATCGTTAATGCTAGAATGCAACTAATAATTGCTTCTAGGCAATA
>C687J35021_10000921_pt1 | contig 22667 bp, 23 predicted proteins | sample RifCSPhighO2_12_FD_35021 | JGI IMG/M metagenome (IMG submission 35021) | reverse complement strand
GCCCGCGAAGTGTTCCTGATCGAAGAGCCGATGGCCGCCGCTATCGGTGCCGGCCTGCCGGTGGAAGAAGCACGTGGCTCGATGGTCGTCGATATCGGCGGCGGCACCACGGAAATTGCCCTGATCTCGCTGAATGGCGTGGTCTACGCCGAATCCGTACGGGTCGGTGGCGACCGTTTCGACGAAGCCATCATCACCTACGTGCGGCGCAACTACGGTTCGCTGATCGGCGAGTCCACCGCCGAGCGAATCAAGCAGGAAATCGGCACTGCCTACCCGGGCGGCGAAGTTCGCGAAGTCGACGTGCGTGGCCGCAACCTGGCCGAAGGTGTGCCGCGCGCCTTCACCCTCAACTCCAATGAGGTTCTGGAAGCCCTGCAGGAATCCCTGGCCACCATCGTCCAGGCGGTCAAGAGCGCGCTGGAGCAGTCGCCGCCGGAGCTGGCGTCGGATATCGCCGAGCGTGGCCTGGTGTTGACCGGTGGTGGTGCCTTGTTGCGTGATCTGGACAAGTTGCTGGCCCAGGAAACCGGTCTGCCGGTGATCGTTGCCGAAGACCCGCTGACCTGCGTCGCCCGTGGCGGCGGCAAGGCCCTGGACATGATGGATCGCCACACCATGGACCTGCTGTCCACGGAGTGAGCCGTCTGCGCCAAGTCTCGAGCTGCAAGCCGGGTTTCCACTCGCTTGCAGCTTTTTGTTTGCTGCTTGACGCTTGAGAGGAACTCGCCATAAAACCGCTATTTGCCAAAGGTCCTTCGCTCGGTGTGCGCCTGCTGGTGTTCACCGTGCTATCGGCTGCGCTGATGGTGGTGGATGCGCGATTTACCGTGTTGCAGCCGTTGCGCAGCCAGTTGGGTCTGATTGTCGAGCCGGTCTACTGGCTTGGCCGTTTGCCGGTGACCCTGTGGGACAGCGCCACTCAGGAGCTCAGTTCGCGTAGCGACCTGGCCGCCGAGAATGAGAAGCTCAAGGCCGAAAGCCTGATGCTGCAGCGGCGTCTGCAGAAGCTGGCGGCGCTGACCGAGCAGAACGTGCGCTTGCGCGAGCTGCTCAATTCGTCGGCGCTGGTCGACGACGATGTGCTGGCCACCGAGCTGATCGGCATCGACCCCAACCCCTTCACCCACCGCATCCTGATCGACAAGGGCAGCAAAGATGGCGTGCTGCTCGGTCAACCGGTGCTCGATGCGCGCGGCCTGATGGGCCAGGTGGTCGAGGTGATGCCCTACACCTCGCGGGTGTTGTTGCTCACCGATACCACCCACAGCATTCCGGTGCAGGTCAACCGCAACGGCCTGCGCGCCATTGCCAGTGGCACCGGTAACCCGGAACGCCTGGAGTTGCGCCATGTGGCCGATACCGCGGACGTCAAGGAAGGCGACCTGCTGCTCAGCTCCGGGCTGGGCCAGCGTTTTCCCGCAGGCTACCCGGTGGCGGTGGTCACCGAGGTGATTCATGACTCCGGCCAGCCGTTCGCGATTGTCCGCGCCATGCCGACCGCCAACCTGAATCGCAGCCGCTACATGCTCCTGGTATTCACCGATCCACGTACCCCCGAGCAGCGTGCCAGCGATTCGGCGGAGGCGCAGGAGGCGGCGGATCGTCAGGCTCGCGAGCAATCGATGAGCACGCCCTCGCTAGCGCCTGCAGTCCCTGCTGCCGCGAGCGATGCGCCAGTCGCTTCCCCAACCCCTGCAGCGGAACCTCGCCAATGATCGCTCTGCGTGCGCGCAACGTCTGGGTGATCTGGCTCAGCCTGGCCCTGGCCCTGCTCCTCAGCGTGGCCACCCTGCCCAAGTTCATGGAGGTCGGCCGGCCACTGTGGCTGGCGTTGATCCTGACCTACTGGGTGCTGGCCTTGCCCCATCGGGTGGGCATGACCACGGCCTGGTGCGTCGGCCTGCTGGCCGACGTGCTGAACGGCACGCTGTTGGGGCAGAATGCCGTGATTCTTACCCTGGTGACCTTCCTGGTGCTGAGCCTGCATCAGCGCTTGCGCATGTTCCCCATGTGGCAGCAGAGCATGGTGCTGCTGGTGGTGTTCGGTCTGGCCCAACTGGTCCAGCTGTGGCTCAATGCCTTGACCGGTAGCCGTCCGCCGACCCTGGCGTTCGTCTTGCCGGCACTGGTCAGCGCACTGCTGTGGCCGTGGGTCTGTGTCATCCTGCGTGGTGTGCACAAGCGCCTCAGCGTTAATTGAGTGCGGCTGGCCCTGCACGAACTCGACAGGGAGACGTCCGCATGAGCACGCTTTATCTGGCTTCCGGGTCGCCGCGACGTCGCGAATTGTTGACCCAGATCGGCGTGCCCTTTAGCCCGCTAATCGTCCCCATCGATGAAAATCTATTGCCAGAAGAGTCTCCCCGCGCCTATGTAGAGCGTCTGGCCCGCGCCAAAGCGCAGGCAGGACTGGCCGCCTTGGCTGATCCGCGTGATGCTGTAGTGCTCGGTGCCGATACCGCCGTGGTTCTCGATGGGCAGATTCTCGGCAAGCCGCAGGACCGCGACGAAGCCGTGGCGACCCTGAGCGCGCTGTCCGCTCGCGAGCATCAAGTACTGACCGCGGTAGCCCTGGCGTCGACCAGCAAGGTGGCCGCGCGGGTGGTCAGCAGTCGGGTGCGCTTTCGCCGGTTGACGCGCGCAGAGATCGAGGCCTATTGGGCCACCGGCGAGCCCCGGGACAAGGCCGGCAGTTATGGTATTCAAGGGTTGGCGGCAGTGTTCGTCAGCCAGTTGCAGGGCAGTTACTCGGCCGTGGTGGGCTTGCCCCTGTGTGAAACCGCCGAGTTACTCGCAGAATTTGCTATTCCGTGCTGGCAGCCATTGTCAGTCCACAGTCAAGAGGGTGCAGGTCGAGAGTGAGCGCCGAAGGCTGGCGCTGCCCGGCTTGCCGCTTCGTCGGACCAGAGATAGAGCCATGAGTGAAGAGATTCTGATCAATATCACGCCGATGGAGTCGCGCGTGGCGGTGGTGGAAAACGGCGTGCTGCAAGAGGTGCATGTCGAGCGTACGCAGAAGCGCGGTATCGTCGGCAATATCTACAAGGGCAAGGTGGTGCGGGTGTTGCCGGGCATGCAGGCAGCGTTCGTCGACATCGGCCTGGATCGCGCCGCCTTTATCCATGCCTCGGAAATCTCCAGTCGTGAAGGCAGCGCGGTGGAAAGCATCAGCGCCCTGGTGCATGAAGGACAGGCCCTGGTGGTGCAGGTCACCAAGGACCCGATCGGCAGCAAGGGCGCGCGGCTGACCACCCAGCTGTCGATCCCCTCGCGGTACCTGGTGTACATGCCGCGTACCAGTCATGTCGGCATTTCCCTGAAGATCGAGGACGAAGCCGAGCGCGACCGCCTCAAGCAGGTGGTGGCCGACTGCGTTGCGGCCGAAGGCATCGCCGAGGCTGGTGGCTTTATCCTGCGCACGGCCGCCGATGGCGTGGGCGCCGATGAAATTCTGGTCGATATCCGCTACCTGCGGCGCCTGTGGGATCAGATTGCGGCGCAGAAGCAGAGCGCGCCGGCCCCGTCGGTGATCTACGAAGACCTCAGCCTGGCCCTGCGCACCCTGCGCGACCTGGTCGGCCTGCGCACCGAGAAGATCCGCATCGACTCGCGGGAAACCTTTCAGAAAATCACCCAGTTCGTCGACGAGCTGATGCCGGAAATCGCCGATCGCCTGGAACACTACCCGGGCGAACGGCCGATTTTCGACTTGTATGGCGTCGAAGACGAGATCCAGCGCGCGCTGGAGCGCAAGGTGCCGCTGAAGTCCGGCGGTTACCTGATCATCGACCCGGCCGAGGCGATGAGCACCATCGACGTCAATACCGGCGCCTTCGTCGGTCACCGCACCCTCGAAGAGACCATCTTCAAGACCAACCTCGAAGCGGCCACCGCCATCGCCCGGCAACTGCGCCTGCGCAACCTCGGCGGCATCATCATCATCGACTTCATCGACATGGAAGACGAAGAGCACCAGCGCCAGGTGCTGCGCACCCTGGAGAAACAGCTGGAGCGCGATCACGCCAAGACCAACATCATCGGCATCACCGAACTGGGCCTGGTGCAGATGACCCGCAAGCGCACGCGCGAGAGCCTCGAGCAGATCCTCTGCGAACCCTGCAGCTGCTGCCAGGGGCGCGGCAAGCTGAAGACCCCGGAAACCACCTGCTACGAGATATTCCGCGAGATCCTGCGTGAGGCGCGGGCCTATCAGGCGGAGGGCTATCGGGTGCTGGCCAATCAGAAAGTGGTCGATCGCCTGCTCGACGAAGAGTCGGGCAATGTCGCCGACCTCGAAGCCTTTATCGGCCGGACCATCAAGTTTCAGGTCGAGACGATTTACTCCCAGGAGCAATACGATGTGGTGCTTCTGTGAATCGGCCCGTTGTGTTCAGGGTATGAACTGAATGGCGCGTCTGGCTCGTTGGTTGATCGTGACGCTGCGCTGGAGCCTGGGCTTGTTCGCGCTGGGCCTGGTGCTCGCGGCGTTGTATGTCAGTCTCGGTCGCGAGCTGGTGCCGTGGGTCGCCGAGTATCGCCTGGAGGCCGAAGACCAGGCCTCCGCGGCGCTCGGTATGCCGCTGCGGATCGGTCGGCTGGAGGGGCGCTGGCAGGGCTTCGCGCCACTGTTGATCGCCCATGACGTGCAACTGGGCGAAGGTGCCGGCGCACTGCGCCTGGATCAGGTTCGCCTGGTGCCGGACGTGCTCGCCAGCCTGTCGGCGCGTGAGCCGCGGCTGGCCAAGCTGGAGCTGGATGGCTTGCAGTTCAGCCTGCAGCAGGACGAGCAGGGCGCCTGGACCTTGCAGGGGTTGCCACAACGCAGCGAGCCTGCGGCCCTGGATGTCACTCGGGTATTGCAGCAGTTGCAAGCGGTGGACCGCCTGTCGCTGCTGAACAGCCAGGTGACGCTGCAAGCCCAGCAGCTGCCGGCCGTTACCCTGACCTACGTCAACCTGACCCTGCGCAATGGTGCGAGTCGGCAGCGTCTGGATGCGCGCCTGCTGCTGCCGGACGGCCAGCCAGTGGCGCTGCAATTGCGCACCCGTATGCAGGCCGAGCGCTGGCGCGAGGTGCAGGCCGAACTGTACCTGAGCCTGCCGCAAAGCGATTGGGCACGCTGGCTGCCGCCGAGCGTGACGCGCGAGTGGCGTCTCGAGCAGTTGCAGGCCGGCGGCGAAGTCTGGCTGGCCTGGGCCGATGGCGCCTTGCAGCGTGCGGTCAGCCGCCTGCACGCGCCGCAAGTGGCGGCTGCCTATCTCGAGCGCGAGGCGGCGCAGGTGCAGAACCTCGCCCTCAACGCCTATTTTGAGCGGACCGAACAGGGCTTCGAGCTGCTGCTGGACGATCTGGCGCTGAGCCAGGGCGAGACCCGCTGGGGCGAGGTGCAGCTGGCCATCAGTCATCGTCAGGACAGTCACGACGCCGAAGAACAGTGGTCGCTCGGCGCCGATCGCCTCGATCTGGCGCCGCTGCTGCCGCTGGTCAAAGCCCTGCTGCCGTTACCGGACAAGGGTTTGGCACTGCTCGACAGCCTGCAGCCGCAGGGTGCCTTGCGCAATATCCAGGTGGACTACCGGCCCCGGGTCGAGGGCGACAAGCGCTTGCAGTTTGCCGCCAATCTCGAGCGCATCGGTTTCGCCGCCTACCTGGCCTCGCCGGCGGCAGCAAACATCAGCGGCAGTGTGACCGGTGACCTGGGGCAGGGCGAACTGCGCTTGGCGAGCGAAAATTTCTCCCTGCACCTGGCCACCCTGTTCCCCGAGCCCTGGCTGTATAAGCAGGCCAATGCCCGGCTGACCTGGCAACTGAATGAGCAGGCCTTCACCCTGCGCAGCCCCTATCTGCAGGTGCTCGGCGAAGAGGGGCCGGTTGCCGGTGACTTCCTGATTCGCCTGATGTTCGATCCTGAGGCCGAGGACTACATGGACCTGCGCGTCGGCCTGCGTGACGGCGATGCGCGTTATACCGAGAAATACCTGCCGACCCGCGCACCCGGCTTGAGCGCGGAACTGGCTAGCTGGCTGAAGGCCGCGATTCGCGGCGGCAAGGTCAACGAAGGCTATTTTCAATTCCAGGGTTCGCTGAACAAGGGCGCCGCCGATGCCGCGCGCAGTCTCAGCCTGTTCTTCGCCGTGGAAGACGCCGAGCTGGCCTTCCAGCCGGGCTGGCCGGCACTGCGCGAGGCGCGTGGCGAGGTGTTCATCGAGGANAGCGGGGTGCGGGTGCGGGTGGTCGAGGGCCGTATCCTCGATAGCCGGGTGCGCAACGCCNCGGCGGATATTGCCCACGCGGCGCCGGGGCAGGNTCCGCGGCTGCTGCTCAACAGCGAGCTGGAAAGCAGTGTCGTCGATGCCCTGAAGATTCTCCAGGATGCGCCCATGGGCACTGCCGAGATCTTCGCCGGCTGGCAGGGCGAGGGGCCGCTATCGGGCCGGCTCAAGCTCGATCTGCCGCTACGCAAAGGGTTGGCGCCGGATGTGATAGTCGACTTCGCCACCCAGGGGGCGCGGCTCAAGTTGAGCAATCCCGAGCTGGAACTCAGCCAACTGCAGGGCGACTTTCGCTATGACACGGCCAGCGGCTTGAGTGCCCCGGATATCCGCGCGCAAGCCCTAGGCCATGCCGTGCGGGGCCGGGCCGTGGCGGAAGGTGCCCGCGGCCGGGCGCAAACGCGGATCGAGGCCAGCGGGCAGGTGCCGCTGAGCAACCTGACGGCCTGGCTGGGCGTGACCGCAGCATTACCTGTGAGCGGTACCTTGCCCTATCGCTTGCGTCTGAGTCTGGACGGTGCCGACAGTCAGTTGCGGGTGGATTCCAATCTTCAGGGGGTGGCCGTCGCGCTACCGGCGCCTTTTGGCAAAAGTGCCAACGATGAAGGTTATGCCGATTGGCGCATGACCCTGAATGGCGGCGAGCGGCGCTATTGGCTGGATTATGCCGGTCTGGCGAGCCTGGCCTTCGCGGCTCCGCCCGGTCAGCTTGCCGAGGGCCGCGGCGAGCTGCGCCTGGGGGATGGCCCGGCACTGTTGCCGGCGGCGAAGGGTGTGCGCTTGCGCGGGCAGGTCAGCGAGCTGGATTGGGCGGCCTGGCAGGCGGCGCTGAAACCTTATGCCGGTGTGGCGCGCGAGGATGCGCAGCAGGTGTTCAAGGACGCGCAACTGAAGATCGGTCGGTTCAGCGGGTTTGGCAGCACGGTCGACGACCTGGCGATACAGCTCAAGCGTGCGCCTGCGGCCTGGGCGCTCAACCTGGATAGCCAGCTGCTGAAGGGGCGGGTCGACTTGCCGGATGCCGGCGCGACGCCTATCGCGGTCAATCTGGAGTACCTGCGTTTGCCTGCGGCCACCGCCAAGGATGCCGTAGTTGAGGGTGCCGTGGTCGAGGACAAGCCGGATCCGCTGCTTGGCGTCGATCCGCGGCAGATTCCCGCTCTCGATCTGCGCATTGCCCAGGTGTTGCAAGGTGCCGAGGCGCTGGGCGCGTGGTCGCTGAAAGCGCGGCCGAATGCCACCGGGGTACAGTTCAGCGACCTGAACCTGGAGCTGAAAGGCCTGCAGCTGACCGGCAGCGCCGGTTGGCAGGGCACGGCAGAGGCCAGCAGCAGTTGGTACGAGGGGCGCATGCAGGGCAAGCAACTGGCCGATGTGCTGCTGGCCTGGAACTTTGCGCCGACGGTCAGCAGTGAAAGCTTTCACATGGATGTCGATGGTCGTTGGCCCGGTTCGCCGGCCTGGGTCAGTCTCAAGCGCTTTTCCGGGAGCATGGATGCGACCTTGCGCAAGGGACAGTTCACCGAGGTACAAGGCTCTGCATCGGCGCTGCGGGTATTTGGCCTGCTCAACTTCAACTCGATTGGCCGCCGCCTGCGCCTGGATTTTTCCGACCTGTTCGGCAAGGGGTGGAGCTATGACCGGGTCAAGGGGCTGCTGGTCGCCAGCGATGGGGTGTACGTTACCCGTACCCCCATTACCGTGACCGGGCCATCGAGCAATCTGGAGCTGGACGGGACCCTGAACCTGGCCGATGACCTGATCGATGCCAAGCTGTTGGTGACCTTGCCGGTGAGCAACAATCTGCCGCTGGCGGCGTTGATCGTCGGCGCACCGGCCATTGGCGGGGCATTGTTCGTGGTGGACAAACTGCTGGGCGATCGCGTGGCACGGTTTGCCAGTGTGCAATACAGCGTCAAGGGTCGCTGGCAGGATCCGCAGATCAGCTTCGACAAGCCCTTCGAGAAACCACGCTGACCGGCCATTGCAAATCCGTGGCGGCAGACGATGCAGCCGATCGCCATGGCTTGTAAGCTGAAGACCCAAGCATCCGCCGAGCAGGAGCACGCATGAGCCTCGCGGTGATTCAAATGGTCAGCCAGGCCGATGTGCCGGCCAACCTGGTCCAGGCCCGGCGTTTGCTCGAGCAGGCCGCGGCGGGCGGGGCGCGCCTGGCGGTGTTGCCGGAAAATTTCGCCGCCATGGGCCGCCGCGACCTGGCTGCGCTGGGTCGCAGTGAAGCGCGTGGCGAAGGGCCGATCCTGCCCTGGTTGAAACAGGCCGCCCGCGACCTCAGGTTATGGATAGTGGCCGGCACCTTGCCTTTGCCGCCCGCAGGCCAGCCCGAGGCCAAGGCGCGGGCCTGTTGCCTGTTGCTCGACGAGCATGGCGAGCAGGTGGCGCGCTATGACAAGCTGCACCTGTTCGATGTGGAAGTCGGTGACAGCCAGGGTCGTTACTGCGAGTCCGATGATTTTGCCCATGGCAGCCGGATCGTGGTGGCGGATACGCCCGTTGGGCGCCTGGGTTTGACGGTGTGCTACGACCTGCGTTTTCCTGAGCTGTATGGTGCCCTGCGTGAAGCCGGAGCGGAGTTGATCAGCGTGCCGGCGGCCTTTACCGCGCTGACCGGTGCGGCGCACTGGCAGATACTGGTACGCGCCCGGGCCATCGAGACCCAGTGCTACCTGCTGGCCGCCGGCCAGGGCGGCACTCATCCGGGCGGGCGCGAGACCTTCGGGCATTCGGCCATCGTCGATCCCTGGGGCCGGGTGTTGGCCGAGCAGGCGCACGGCGAGGCGGTCTTGCCGGCTGGTCGCGATGCCGCCGAGCAGGCGGCGATTCGCCAACGCATGCCGGTGAGCCGGCATAAACGATTTTTTGCAGCGGCCGAACCACGGCTGCCGGGTTTGGAACAGTCATGAACGAGATGAAGCAGTTATGAGCGAGATGTTGTTATCCGTCAGTGAGCACCTGTTGGGCCCGGGCGGCTTGACCCTCGACCATCTGCCCGGGGTACTGGGCGAGTTGTCCGGCCCCGGTATCGATGCTGCCGATCTGTATTTCCAGAGCCAGGTGTCCGAGACCTGGGTGCTGGAGGACGGCATCGTCAAGGAAGGCAGTTTCAACCTCGATCAGGGCGTCGGCGTGCGTGCCCAGTCCGGCGAGAAAACCGGGTTTGCCTACAGCAACGCCATCACCGCCGAGGCGCTGACCCAGGCTGCCCGCGCGGCCCGCTCGATTGCCCGGGCCGGGCAGAATGCGCGGGTGCAGGCCTTCAGCAGTCNGCAGGTCACCGCCTTGTATGCGCCGGAAAACCCGCTGGACGTGATCGGCCGGGCGCAGAAGGTCGAGTTGCTCAAGCAGGTCGATGTGGCCACGCGTGCGCTCGATCCGCGGATCAAGCAGGTCACGGTCAGCCTCGCCGGGGTCTGGGATCGCATCCTGGTGGCGGCGCAGGACGGCAGCCTGGGCGTCGATATTCGCCCGCTGGTGCGNTTCAATGTCAGCGTGATCGTCGAGCAGAATGGCCGCCGCGAACGGGGCGGCCATGGNGGTGGTGGGCGTACCGATTACCGCTACTTCATGAGCGAGGATCGCGCCATGGGTTACGCCCGCGAGGCGTTACGCCAGGCCCTGGTCAATCTCGAGGCGATTCCCGCACCAGCCGGCACCCTGCCGGTGGTGATGGGCGCCGGCTGGTCCGGTGTGCTGCTGCACGAGGCGGTCGGCCATGGCCTGGAAGGCGACTTCAATCGCAAGGGCAGTTCCGCCTACAGCGGGCGCATGGGCGAGAGGTCGCCTCGAGTCTGTGCACCATCGTCGACGACGGCACCCTGGCCGGGCGCCGTGGTTCGCTCAGCGTGGATGACGAAGGCACGCCGACCCAGTGCACCACGCTGATCGAGAACGGCGTGCTCAAGGGCTATATGCAGGACAAACTGAACGCCCGCCTGATGGGCGTGGCGCGCACCGGCAACGGTCGCCGTGAATCCTACGCGCACCTGCCGATGCCGCGCATGACCAACACCTACATGCTGGCCGGCGCAAGCGACCCGGAAGAAATCATCCGTTCGGTGAAGAAAGGCATCTACTGCGCCAACCTCGGCGGCGGTCAGGTCGACATCACCAGTGGCAAGTTCGTCTTCTCCACCAGCGAGGCCTACCTGATCGAGAACGGCAAGATCACCGCGCCGGTCAAGGGCGCCACCCTGATCGGCAACGGGCCGGAGGCGATGAGCCGGGTGTCGATGGTCGGTAACGACCTGGCCCTGGATAGTGGCGTCGGCACCTGCGGCAAGGACGGTCAGTCGGTGCCGGTCGGCGTCGGCCAGCCGACCCTGAAAATCGATGCGATTACCGTCGGTGGCACAGGAGCCTGAACGCTCGGGCCTAGGGTGGGTTAGCCGAAGGCGTAACCCGCCATCACGTCAGGATCAACGCAGCCCGCGCTGGGCTTCGTCCAGTTCACGGATGTATTTGAAGATTTTGCGCGAGGCCGCTGGCGCTTTGTTCTGTGCCAATTCGTGCTGGGCCTGGCGGATCAACTGGCGCAGGTGTTGCCGGTCTGCTTCAGGATAGTCGCCAACAAAGGCTTCCAGGGTGTCGTCGGTGCCGTTGATAAGACGGTCACGCCAGCGCTCCAGGCCATGAAAGCGTTCGTTGTACTGGCGAGTAGAAGCATCAAGCTGGTCGAGCAGGGTAAGAATCGCTTCGATGTCCTGGTCGCGCATCAACCGGCCGATAAACTGCACATGGCGTTTTTTCGCCGAATTGGCCGTGTGCTTGGGCGCCTCTTCGAGGGCACGGCGCAATTCGTCGGTCAACGGCAGTTTGTTGAGCAGGTCGGGCTTCAGGGTGGTCAGGCGTTGACCCAGGTCTTGCAGGGCATGCAGCTCGCGTTTGACCTGGGTTTTACTCTTCTCGCCGGAGAAGTCATCAAGATATTCAGGCATGGGGGTGGTCCAATGGAAAACGCCGCCATGATAGCAGCAAGTTTCCAATTGCAAGCGTTCGGCCCGATCTCGTCAACGCGCCGCTAATCGTTCAGGAGTTTTTATGAGTGCAGTAGATAGTGTCGGCCCCGAAGCCGTGCCGCAGTTGCAGGCGCAGGTCGAACAGATTATCGCCGAGGCCAAGAAGCAGGGCGCCAGTGCCTGCGAGGTGGCCGTATCGGTGGAGCAAGGCTTGTCCACCTCGGTTCGCCAGGGCGAAGTCGAGACCGTCGAGTTCAACCGTGACCAGGGCTTCGGCATCACCCTGTATGTCGGTCAGCGCAAGGGCTCGGCCAGTACCTCGGCGAGTGGCGATGCCGCCATCCGGGAAACCGTGGCGGCGGCCTTGGCCATCGCCAAGCATGCCTCGGAAGATGAGGCGGCAGGCTTGGCCGATGCCGCGCTGATGGCTCGCGAGCTGCCGCAGCTGGATCTGTATCACGCCTGGGCCATCAGCCCAGAGCAGGCCATCGAGCAGGCGCTGCGCTGTGAAGCGGCAGCCTTTGCCGCGGATAAGCGGGTCAAGAATGCTGACGGCACCACCCTCAATACCCATCAGGGCTGTCGGGTGTATGGCAATAGCCATGGTTTCATCGCAGGTTATGCCAGCACCCGGCATAGCCTGAGCTGCGTGATGATCGCCGAAGATGGCGGGCAGATGCAGCGCGATTACTGGTATGACGTCAATCGTCAGGGTGAGCTGCTGGCCGATGCCGCGGGCATTGGCCGGCGGGCGGCGCAGCGGGCGGTCAGCCGACTGGGCGCGCGCCCGGTACCGACCTGCGAAGTGCCGGTGTTATTTTCCGCTGAGCTGGCGACGGGACTGTTCGGGCATTTTCTCGCGGCTATTTCCGGTGGCAACCTGTACCGCAAGTCATCCTTCCTCGAGGGCGCCCTGGGCCAGCAGTTGTTTCCCGACTGGCTGACCCTCGATGAGCGTCCGCATATTCCGCGAGCCCTGGGCAGTGCGGCCTTCGATGGCGATGGCCTGGCCACCTATGCCAAGCCCTTTATCGAGGGCGGCGAGCTGGTCTCTTACGTGCTGGGCACCTACTCGGGGCGCAAGCTGGGGATGCCGAGTACGGCCAACGCCGGTGGTGTGCATAACCTGTTCGTCAGCCATGGTGCGGAAGATCAGCAGGCGCTGCTCAAGCGCATGGGTCGCGGCCTGTTGGTCACCGAGTTGATGGGGCAGGGCCTGAACATGGTCACCGGCGACTATTCGCGTGGGGCAGGCGGCTTTTGGGTGGAGAACGGCGAGATCCAGTTTCCGGTGCAGGAGGTGACCATCGCCGGCAACCTGCGCGACATGTTCAAGCAGATAGTCGCGGTGGGTAACGATCTCGAGCTGCGCAGTAATATCCGCACCGGCTCGGTGTTGATCGAGAAGATGACGGTGGCGGGCAGCTAGGGCTATTGTGCCGCCGGCCCGTGCAGGGTGTGCTGCGCGCACCGGGTTTATAAGTCAGTGGTGCGCGCGGCGCACCCTACGAGTGATTCTGGCTATTCGCCTTCGTCGAAGTAGTTGTTGATCAGTTCGATCAGGGCGTTGAGTGCATCATCGTCCTGCTCGCCTTCGGTGNGCAGGTGAATCGGTGTGCCTTTGCCGGCCGCGAGCATCATCACGGCCATGATGCTTTTACCATCCACCAGGCTCTCAGGGGCGCGGCCGACCTTGACCTGGCAGGGGTAGCGCCCGGCGACACCGACGAACTTGGCTGCTGCGCGTGCATGCAGGCCCAGTTTATTGATGATGGTGATTTCGCAGGAAGGCATCGCGGCAGGATCCTTAGCTAAGGTCGCGGTGGCGAACCTGGACGTTTTTCAGAATGGGTTTCAGGGTCTCGCCCAGGCGATTGGCCAGGTATACCGAGCGGTGATGACCGCCAGTGCAGCCTATGGCCACGGTGACATAGGCGCGGTTGCTGGCGGCGAAGCGTGGCAGCCATTTCTTCAGATAGGCGAGGATGTCCTGGAACATTTCTTCGACATCGGCCTGGGCTGCCAGGTAGTCGGCCACCGGCTGGTCGAGCCCGGAGAAGTCGCGCAGGTCCGGCTTCCAGTAGGGGTTGGGCAGGCAACGCACATCGAACACCAGGTCGGCATCCACCGGCATGCCACGCTTGAAACCGAACGACTCGACCAAAAAGGCGGTGCCCGGCTCCGGCTGATTGAGCAGGCGCAGTTTCAGGCTGTCGCGCAACTGGTAGAGGTTGAGATGGGTGGTGTCGATTTGCAGGTCGGCGAGGTCGGTGATCGGTCCGAGCAGCAGGCTTTCATCGGCGATTGCCTCGGCCAGCGAGCGGTTCTCGTTGGTCAGCGGNTGGCGNCGGCGAGTCTCGGAAAAGCGCTTGAGCAGGGTTTCCTCATCGGCATCCAGGTAGATCACGTCGCACTTGATATGCCGTGCACGCACCTCCTCGAGGATTTCCGGGAAACGCTTGAGCTGGCTCGGCAGGTTGCGCGCGTCGATCGACACGGCGACTTGCGGATGGAGCAGTTCGGTATCCTGCAGGGTGCGCTCCGCCAGTTCGGGGAGCAGGCCGGCCGGCAGATTGTCGATGCAGTAGAAGCCGTTGTCCTCAAGGACATCGAGGGCGGTGCTTTTGCCGGAACCGGAGCGACCGCTGACGATGATCAGGCGCATGGTCAGGCCCGGTTGAGCTGGCTTTGTACGTCCACCACGACCTGATACAGCGCATCGCTGCTCTGGGCTTGGCGCAAACGCTCACGCACATCGCTGCGGTCGAGCATGCTGGCGATCTGGCGTAGCAATTCCAGGTGTTCGTCAGTGGCCGCTTCCGGTACCAGCAGGACGAACAGCAGGTCGACAGGCGCGCCGTCGATGGCGTCGAAGTCCACCGCTGCATCCAGGCGCAGCAGAGCACTGATCGGTGCGTTACAGCCCGGCAGGCGACAGTGCGGAATGGCAATGCCATTACCGAAACCGGTCGAGCCGAGTTTTTCGCGGGCGATCAGGCTTTCGAAAATGTCTTGGCCATCCAGGTCGGGCAGTTCGCGTGCCACCAGGTTGGCTATCTGTTCGAGTACACGTTTCTTGCTGCCTCCCGGCACGTTCACCAGGGAACGGCCGGGGGTCAGGATATTTTCGAGTCGGATCATAGGAGGGAGGCGATCTCAGCGGGCCGTAGCGCCCTGCTGGCGGTCGATCTGCTTTTCCTTGTGCTTGATGAGTTGACGGTCGAGTTTGTCGGTCAGTAGGTCGATGGCTGCGTACATGTCGTCGTGTTCGGCATTGGCGACCACTTCGCCGCCGGCGATATGCAGGGTCGCTTCGATTTTCTGCTTGAGCTTCTCGACCTCCATGGTGATTTGCACGTTGGTGATCTTGTCGAAATGGCGCTCCAATCGACCGAGTTTTTCGTCGATATAGTCGCGCAGGGCGTCGGTCACATCCAGCTGGTGTCCACTGATGTTGACTTGCATACCGTTTCTCCTTGTTGCCGCGTATGAGAGACAGGCTATCGGGCCTGCCACCGGAATACTTTGGCGTGAAAGACGTTGGCAAACCGAACTTGACCCCATCGCTCTTCGGATCTTGGCAGTGTGGCTGCTAGCGAGAGAGCGAGGCCGGGTGCGGTGTATGCCTTGTTTGTTGGTCTTTCGTCGAGTGCCACCTTACATCAATCGCTTGCGCTCGCTGGAGGGCGCTATACCAAGCGATTCACGGTATTTTGCGACTGTGCGGCGGGCTACTTGTATGCCCTGTGCTTCCAGTAAACCAGCGATCTTGCTGTCACTCAACGGCTTTTTTGCATTTTCCGCTGCGACCAGTTTTTTGATGATGGCGCGGATCGCCGTTGACGAGCATTCGCCGCCTTCGGAGGTGCTGACGTGGCTGGAGAAGAAATATTTCAGCTCGTAGATACCACGCGGGGTGTGCATGAATTTTTGCGTGGTGACCCGCGAAATGGTCGATTCATGCATGCCCACCGCTTCGGCGATGTCGTGCAGGACCAGGGGCTTCATCGCCTCGTCGCCGTAGTCGAGAAAGCCGCGCTGGTGCTCGACGATCTGGGTGGCGACCTTCATCAGGGTTTCGTTGCGACTCTGCAGGCTCTTGATGAACCAGCGCGCTTCCTGCAGCTGGTTGCGCATGAAGGTGTTGTCGGCACTGGTGTCGGCGCGTTTGACGAAGCCGGCGTATTGCGCATTGACCCGCAGGCGCGGCATGGCTTCCTGGTTCAGCTCCACCAGCCAGCGCTCGTTGTGCTTGCGCACGATGACGTCGGGCACCACGTATTCCGGTTCGCTCGACTCGATCTGCGAGCCGGGGCGCGGATTGAGGCTCTGGATCAGTTCGATGACCTGGCGCAGCTCGTCTTCCTTGAGCTTCATGCGGCGCATCAGCTGGCTGTAATCGCGGCTGCCGAGCAGGTCGAGGTAGTCGTTGGCCAGGCGTTGCGCCTCGGCCAGCCAGGGTGTCTTGGCGGGCAGCTGGCGCAGTTGCAGGAGCAGGCATTCACGCAGGTCACGGGCGGCAATACCGGCGGGCTCGAACTGCTGGATGCGGTGCAGCACGGCTTCCACTTCGTCCAGCTCGATGTCCAGGTCCGGGTCGAAGGCGGCGACGACTTCCTCGAGGCTTTCTTCCAGATAGCCCTGATAGTTGATGCAGTCGATCAGGGTGACCCCGATCAGCCGATCCTTGTCGGACATCGGCACCAGATTGAGCTGCCAGAGCAGGTGACTCTGCAGGCTCTCGCCAGACGAGGTGCGGGTAGTGAAGTCCCACTCGTCATCGTCGTTGCTCGGCAGGCTGCTGGCGCTGGTCTGGTAGACGTCTTCCCAGGCGGTGTCGACCGGCAGTTCGTTGGGAATGCGTTCGTTCCATTCGCCCTCTTCCAGGTTGTCCACGGTCTGTGGGGTTTCCTGGTGGCTGTTGTCTTGGTAGGACTCTTCCTGCTGAGGGGTGGGCACCTGGTTTTCGGCGCCGTCGGCCAGGGGATTCGAGTTGTCGAAGTCGTCACCGTCTTCTTCGCGCTCGAGCATCGGGTTGGACTCCAGGGCCTCCTGGATCTCTTGCTGCAGATCCAGGGTAGACAATTGGAGTAGGCGAATGGCCTGTTGCAGCTGCGGGGTCATCGTCAGCTGCTGGCCCATTTTCAGGACTAGCGATGGTTTCATTGCAGACCTTATTTGCCGGCGTCTTTGCGCAATCCACTACAGGGCGCCGTAGCGCCACAAGGAAGCAAATTATATGCCTGATCTGCAGTGGTTTGCCTAGCTCTGGCTGCTGTTCGGTTGAGAAAAACCGCTGTTACAGGCGGAACTCGTGCCCCAGGTAGACATCCTTGACCAGTTGGTTGGCCAGAATGGCGTCGGCATCGCCTTCGGCGATCAGTTGGCCATCGCTGACGATGTAGGCGGTTTCACAGATATCCAGGGTCTCGCGGACATTGTGGTCGGTGATCAGTACGCCGATGCCCTTGGCCTTGAGATGGTGGATGATCTGNTTGATGTCGCCGACCGAGATCGGGTCGACCCCGGCGAAGGGTTCGTCGAGCAGGATGAATTTNGGTGCGGTGGCCAGGGCGCGGGCGATTTCCACGCGCCGGCGTTCGCCNCCGGACAGGCTCATNCCGAGGTTGTCGCGGATGTGGCTGATATGGAATTCCTGCAGCAGGCTTTCCANTTCCTTGCGCCGGCTGGCCCGGTCCAGTTCCTTGCGGGTCTCGAGGATGGCCATGATGTTGTCGGCCACGCTGAGCTTGCGGAAAATCGAGGCTTCCTGCGGCAGGTAGCCGACACCGGCGCGGGCGCGGCCGTGCATCGGCAGGTGGCTGACGTCGAGGTCGTCGATCAGGATGCGGCCCTGATCGGCCTGCACCAGGCCGACGATCATGTAGAAGCAGGTGGTCTTGCCCGCNCCNTTGGGGCCGAGCAGGCCAACGATCTGCCCGCTGTCGATGCTCAGNCTGACGTCGCGCACGACTTGGCGGCCTTTGTANCTCTTGGCCAGGTGCTGGGCTNTCAAAGTGGCCATTGCTACTGCGCCTGCTGTTCGGCTGGTGGGTTCTTCGGCTGGATCACCATGTCGATGCGTGGGCGCGGCGTGGTGACGTTGGTGCCTGTGGCGCGACCGGCATTGACGATCTGGCGTTGGGTGTCATAGACGATTTTCTCGCCCTCGAAGGTATTGCCTTCCTGGATCACCTTGGCCTGGTCGATCAGTACGATGCGCTCATTGGCGGCGAAATACTGGATGGTCAGGCCGTAGGCCTTGACGATCTGCTTGTCCGCAGATGGCTGCTGCTCGTAATAGGCGGGTTTGCCGACCGAGGTGAAAATTTCGATGTCGCCCTGGGCGTTCTGGGTGATGGTCACGGTGTCACCCGTGATCTTCAGCGTGCCCTGGGTGATGATCACGTCGCCGCGATAGACTGCGACGCCTTGTCGATCATCGAGTTCGGCGCTGTCGGCCTGTACGCGGATCGGCTGCTCACGGTCAGTGGGCAGCGCCCAAGCGCAGGCGCTTCCGAGCGCAGCGCTCAAGCTGAGCAAAAAGGGGAAGGTTTTAACGAACCTCATGCTGGCCTCTTACGTTGGACAGCAGGAGCATCCTGCCGTCATTCAAGTACGCTTTCATTCCTTGTGCCGTGGTCACTCCATTGGCCGCGACGATTCTAACGGCTTGCTCGGTCTGCGCATATTCCTTATCCGGGATTACGGTCAGGCGGCTGGTGGTCAGAATGGTTGGGCGGCCCTTGGCATCGGTGCGCTCGACACGGACGTTGTCGATCAATTCCACTTCCTTGCCTTGCGGCGCCACTTCGGCGCGCGCGCTATTGACCTTCCAGGGTAGTTCGGTGCCGCGATACAGNTGCAGGAAGGGGTTGGTCAGCAGGGTGATGTCGCTGCGCTTGACGTGCTCCAGCTTGTCGCTGGTCATTTCATAATGCAGCTTGCCGTCGGCCTGGTATTGCACGGTAGTGGCATTGATGACGTAGAAGTCGATGGCGTTTTCGGCCTCGGCTTGTGCCGGACGCTCGGAAAAGCTGTCGGGGTTGATGTTCCAATAGCCGACGGCGGCCAGCAGCGCGGCCGCTATAGCGTAAAGGGCAGGGGTCAGCAGTTTGCGCAGCATAAGTGGGCTCTACAGGTAGGCGGCTTGGGCGGCGGAGAGGCTGCCTTGGGCGCGCATGATCAGCTCGCAGAATTCGCGGGCTGCACCTTCGCCGCCGCGGGCCTGGGTCACGCCATGGGCATGCTGGCGCACAAAAGCGTCGGCGCTGGCGACCGCCATGCCCAGGCCGACTCGGCGGATCACCGGCAGGTCCGGCAGGTCATCACCCAGGTAGGCGACTTGCTCGTAGCTTAGACCGAGTTCGCCAAGCAGTTCGTCGAGTACCACCAGCTTGTCTTCGCGGCCCTGGTACAGGTGCTGGATGCCCAGGTTTTTTGCCCGGCGTTCGACCACCGGGGTAGTGCGTCCGCTGATGATCGCAGTGCGCACGCCCGAGGCGATCAGCATCTTGATGCCGTGGCCATCGAGGGTGTTGAAGGTCTTGAACTCGCTGCCGTCGACCAGGAAATACAGCTTGCCGTCGGTGAGTACGCCGTCGACATCGAAAATCGCCAGCTTGATTGCCTGTGCGCGTTGTTGCAGGTCAGGGCTGATCACATCAGGGTTCATCACATTACTCCGGCGCGCAGCAGGTCGTGCATATTCAGGGCGCCTATCGGGCGGTCGTCATTGTCTACCACTACCAGGCCGCTGATCTTGTGATCTTCCATGATCTTCAGGGCTTCGGCGGCGAGCATTTCCGCACGGGCGGTCTTGCCATGCACGGTCATCACGTCATCGATCTTCGACTGACGCACATCGATACCGCGATCCAGGGTGCGGCGCAGATCGCCATCGGTGAAGACTCCGGCCAGGCGGCCATCCGTCTCGGTGACCACGGTCATGCCCAGGCCTTTCTGGGTCATCTCCAGCAGGGCGTCACGCAGCGAGGTGCCGCGCTGCACGCTGGGCAGGCTGGCGCCGGCATGCATGACGTTTTCCACTTTCAGCAGCAGGCGTCGGCCCAGGGCGCCGCCGGGGTGGGAGAAGGCAAAATCTTCGGCGGTAAAGCCACGGGCTTCCAGCAAGGCAATGGCCAGGGCGTCGCCAAGCACCAGGGAGGCGGTGGTGGAGGAGGTCGGCGCCAGATTGAGAGGGCAGGCTTCCTGGGAGACGCGGGCGTCCAGGTTGACTTCGGCGGCCTTGGCCAGCGCCGAGTCCGGGTTGCCGGTCATGCTGATCAGGGTGATGCCGAGGCGCTTGATCAGCGGCAGCAGGGTGATGATTTCCGCCGTCGAGCCCGAGTTGGACAGGGCCAGCACCACATCGTCGCGGGTGATCATGCCCATGTCGCCATGGCTGGCTTCGGCCGGATGGACGAAGAAGGCAGTGGTGCCNGTGCTGGCCAGGGTGGCGGCAATCTTGTTGCCGATATGCCCCGACTTGCCCATGCCGACCACCACCACGCGGCCCTTGCTGGTCAGGATGAGTTCGCAGGCGCGAACGAAGTTGCTGTCGATGCGTGGCAGCAGCTCTNCAATCGCCTCGAGTTCCAGGCGNATGGTGCGTTGTGCGGACTTGATCAGCTCGTTGGACTGGCTCATGGCGTCTTTAATAGGCATGTCGAGTAAAAGGCGGCGATTATAGCGGGAAAGATTCCCTCACTCACCTTTGAATCGTCCGGCGGCAGGAGGTGAGTGCTTTTTCGGGGCGCTTGCAGCTAAATGTTCAGCGTTGTGGTCGGCGTTCTGTAAACAAATGTTCGATCTTGGGCAGGCTAATTCGGCAATGTTATAGTGCGCGGCCATTTTCGGCCGGTCCGGCAGCTGCGGTGTCTTCGCAACGCTGGCGGGCGTCTGTCAGGGAGGCTGCATCCAAGGAGTCGAGATGAGTGCCGAGCAACAGTATGCGGTCGAGCTGAAAAACCTCAGTTTTCAGCGCGGCGACCGGGACATTTTCAAAGATATAGACATTCGCATCCCGCGCGGCAAGGTCACCGGCATCATGGGGCCTTCCGGCTGTGGCAAGACCACGCTGTTGCGCCTGATCGGCGCGCAGCTCAGGCCGAGCAAGGGGGATGTGTGGGTCAATGGGCAGAACTTGCCGGGCCTCTCGCGCAGCGAGCTGTTCGATATGCGCAAACAGATGGGCGTGCTGTTCCAGAGCGGTGCGCTGTTCACCGATCTCGATGTGTTCGAGAACGTCGCCTTTCCGCTGCGTGTGCACACCCAGCTGCCTGACGAAATGATTCGTGACATTGTCCTGATGAAATTGCAGGCGGTGGGCTTGCGTGGTGCGTACGAGTTGATGCCGGATGAGCTGTCCGGTGGCATGAAGCGCCGCGTGGCGCTGGCGCGTGCGATTGCCCTNGATCCGCAGATACTGATGTACGACGAACCTTTCGTGGGCCAGGACCCGATTGCCATGGGTGTGCTGGTGCGTTTGATTCGCTTGCTCAGCGATGCCCTGGGGATTACCAGCATCGTGGTGTCCCACGACCTGGCGGAAACCGCCAGCATCGCCGACTACATCTACCTGGTGGGGGATACCAAGGTGCTCGGTCAGGGCACGCCGGACGAACTGATGAACTCGGATGATCCGCGCGTTCGCCAGTTCATGAAGGGCATTCCCGACGGGCCGGTGCCATTCCATTTTCCGGCGGCAGACTACCGCGACGATTTACTGGGGGGGCGCTGATGCGCAAGACATCTACGCTCGAACGGATCCGTCTGCTCGGTCGCGCCGGCATCGACGCGGTTGCCACGCTGGGGCGCTCGACGGTGTTTCTGCTGCGTGCGCTGTTCGGCCGCAGTTCGGCCGGCAACCCGCTGCAGTTGCTGATCAAGCAGCTGTACTCGGTAGGTGTGATGTCCCTGGCGATTATCGTGGTCTCGGGGATTTTTATCGGCATGGTCTTGTCGCTGCAGGGTTTCAATATCCTGTCCGACTACGGTTCNGAGCAGGCAGTCGGGCAGATGGTCGCCCTGACCTTGTTGCGCGANCTCGGCCCCGTGGTCACCGCNTTGTTGTTCGCCGGGCGCGCGGGTTCTGCGTTGACCGCGGAAATCGGCAACATGAAATCCACCGAGCAGTTGTCCAGCCTGGAAATGATCGGTGTCGATCCGCTCAAGTACATCGTCGCGCCGCGCCTGTGGGCCGGCTTCATCTCGATGCCGTTGCTCGCCGTGATTTTCAGCGTGGTCGGTATCTGGGGTGGAGCGATGGTTGCCATCGACTGGCTCGGTGTTTACGAGGGGTCGTTCTGGGCCAACATGCAGAACAGTGTTTCGTTTCGTGAAGACGTGCTCAACGGGGTGATCAAAAGCATCGTGTTCGGCTTTGTCGTTACCTGGATCGCCGTTTTCCAAGGCTATGACTGTGAACCGACCTCGGAAGGCATCAGTCGCGCCACCACAAAAACAGTGGTTTACGCCTCGCTCGCCGTGTTGGGGCTGGACTTTATTCTGACCGCTTTGATGTTTGGAGACTTCTGATGCAAAACCGCACCCTGGAGATTGGTGTCGGCCTGTTCCTGTTGGCCGGGTTATTGGCCCTGCTGCTGCTGGCGTTGCGCGTCAGTGGTCTGACGGTGGGCAGCGCCAACGATACATACAAGATCTATGCGCACTTTGAGAATATTGCCGGTCTAACCGTAAGGGCCAAGGTGACCATGGCGGGGGTGACTATCGGCAAGGTGACCGCAATCGATCTGGATCGCGACAGCTACACGGGTCGTGTCACCCTCTCGCTGGATGACAGCGTGGACAACCTGCCCGTCGATTCGACTGCATCGATCCTCACCGCCGGTTTGCTCGGCGAGAAGTACGTCGGCATCAGCGTTGGCGGTGACGAAGAGGTGCTCGTCGATGGCAGTACCATTTATGACACCCAGTCGTCGCTGGTGCTGGAAGACCTGATCGGTAAATTNCTGCTCAATTCGGTCAATAAAGATGAAGCCAAATAATGAGGGCTCCCACCATGCTCAAGACCCTGCGTAACAGCCTGTTCGCACTGCTGGCGGCCTTGCCGCTGCTGGCTGTCGCTGCGCCGAGTGCCCATCAAGTGGTGCAGCAGACCACCACCACGCTGCTGGAGGACCTGAAGGTCAATAAAGAGCAATACCGCAAGGATCCAGCGGCCTTCTACAACGCCCTGAACGATATTCTCGGCCCGGTGGTGGATGTTGACGGCATTTCCCGTGGGGTCATGACCGTGCGCTACTCGCGCCAGGCCACGCCTGAGCAGATGCAGCGTTTCCAGGAGAACTTCAAGCGCAGCCTGATGCAGTTCTATGGCAACGCCCTGCTCGAATACAACAATCAGGATATTCGCGTGCTGCCACCCAGCGGCAAGCAAGATCCGCAGCGCGCT
>C687J35021_10000919_pt1 | contig 22679 bp, 40 predicted proteins | sample RifCSPhighO2_12_FD_35021 | JGI IMG/M metagenome (IMG submission 35021) | reverse complement strand
ATAACGTCTACATCCTCGAAATTATCCGGGTGGCAGTATCTCGAATCTCCATAATCATATAAAAGTTCTTCTGCCCCATGGATTGATCTTTTGCCGGAACTTAGATTATCCATCACAACAACAGAATGTCGTTGTTCCAACAATTCCTCGACCAAGTGAGAACCGATAAATCCAGCTCCACCAATAACAATTGCTTTCATGATCGCGCGGTTATTATGCAACGCAAACCATTTTCTTTTTCGGTTTCCGGCCAATCCTTGGGAGTCAATTTCGTAATTTCAATGTCCCGAAATCCTATTCGCTCAAGCTCAACACGAAAATTATAAGCATTGTATCCCGTCGTAATGCGAATCATCTGCCTCATAAACCAATTCGTATGGTTGAATTCGCAAAATAAAACCCCTTTTCTCGCAACCCGCTTAGCTTCCAAAATCGCCTTCCGAAAATTCTTCTTATCAAGATAAATATAGCACATATCGGACATTAAAACATCCGCCCCCTTGCTCCCAATATACACATCCGTCGCCTCGCCAACTTGTAGAACCGAGGCCTTGGGGAGATATTGTTTCGCGGTTTCAATAGCTTTTTCGTTCCAGTCAATACCTCCAATATCTGACTGCGGAAACGCTTGCTTGATACGATAAAGATTAGCCCCCGCGGCGCAACCCACTTCAAGAATTGACCTAAAGGGATACAGGGATTTTAACTTTTCCACAATCACTCCCCTATGGGGATGATCGGGGTTCATGTACGCCTGGGTCCAGTCAATTTGTCGCTTTTTCCACCACTTCCGATGAAAGTTAGTGGTTTTTAGAAACCCATGGATACTCATTCAATTTTGATCTATAAAACTCCCGGACCTTTAGGTTTGGCTGAACTTCCCGCCGCAAGCGATTCAGTTTAAGAATCAAATCCAGATCGTTTTCATAGCTCGGTATCATGGGATAAGCCACTTTCCCAACCGCATACTGACCCCGAAGTACAGCTTTCGCCAATATCTCCGAGAATCCATCAAATTCATTCAAACGAAGCCCCACTTGCATCGTAGCGGTTTCGCGATTCATCCGATCTTTTAAAACTCTGCCATGGACTATCACATTTAGATGTTTCGACTTCCAAGAAGCGCCATAGAGATGAAATGTAACCCACGGAAGTTCTCCGGCGATACGCTCAACCACGCCAAATCCGTACTCTTCTTGCCTGTCCGCGCCGGAAGAAACAAATACCTCCATCCGTTTCTGCCATTTATATGTTACCGGCAAGTTCACGTTTCCCAAGTACGAGGGACATACCTTACATTCAATATCGAACTTCCCAAGCTCCGCCGCTTCCAGGTCATTCTCCACCCAATTCTCCGCCTCTCGAAGAGTATGCACCAACTGGAAAGCCGTCCATTGCTGGAAACCGGATGGAAGTTTTTTTATGAGTAGAGATAACCATCGAAGCTTCCCGTCATTTGTCATAAACCCGCTCATCAAATTACGAATGTCCGATCCCGCCCAGAGAATGTACTTCTTCCCTTTATGCCGCCAAAGAGCCAAGTAGTCGCGCAAATCATACATACCAAACCAAACGCAGGGCTTATTCCGATCCGTATAGGGAATCGTACCCCACACGTTTTGATGAGTATCCTCTAACGCTCCAAGAGACGGTGCCCACCGGCACTGAACCTTATCCATATCTCATAAATACTCCGATTATCCCCAATAAAAACAACCCAACGCCCAGCATTGCAAGGTTCCTGCCGAAAAGAACAAACAAGGCAACTCCTACAAATATCAAAATTCCTTCAAGCATAAGTTTTTTTATAATTCTTACACATTTTCAAAAACTGCACTCCTATTAGATGCGGCCTTTGCTTTGAAGATTGATACTCGAAATGGAACTGCACCGTGATAAAATTATTCGGCTTCTCCCATCCCGGCAAATCAACTTCGTAGTTATTCCAATAAGATTCCCCGTCTTTCAATCCTACGTTCAATTCCGGCAATTTCTTAACCACGAATGTTCCCTGTCCAAATTCCTCACTCGTCGCGTCCTTGATTCCAAGCACATTCCGGGCATACTCTATCGCCGCAAGCTGGTGTCCAAAACATATGCCCAAGAATGGCCGCCCCGATTCCCTCGCTTGCCGTATCTTATCTATCATCATCTCTACATCGTGAGGGCTATGCGTCCCGCATACCACAAGACCATCATAAGATTCCCAGTCTTTATCAATTTCTGATAAAGCTCTAATGACACTCGTGCTGAAATCGTTAAGAATTTCCATACTTTACTTTGCTATACACCTTGCTTAATAAACTCCAAATCCATTCATTCGTGGGGTAATCTTTATAATCATGCTTGGGATAACTCAAGACCTTTTCTTCACACCCCAATTTAGGGTAAACGGGGGGCTTCTTTAGTTCCTCCAACGCCTGATCTCTCGTCATCTGCCCGGAGTTTATCATACTTGAAAAATGTGCTTTGCGTTTGTCTATACCGAACTTGACCGGAAGATAGAAGTTTTGAAACCATTTGGTATAGATGGATTCCTCATGTTTAAGATGATAATCCTTCCATCCGTATTCTTGGGCAAGAAGTTTCTTTGAGTTCTCTCGGTGGTATTCATAAAAATCAAGTGGCTGGATTATCTTGATTCCTTTCACAAACCGATAATACAAGTATTGCGGGAGTGAGATCGTCGGGAGATTCTTTAGTTTTCGCCCCATGAATTTCTTAAAGATGGCTTTAATGTGCCGTAAATCCCTCGGTTGATATCCAAATGATTCCGGCATTACTCCCTCCGTCGCAAGGTTCCCCCCGTTCACAATGTACTTAATGCCATTCTCTATAGCCATTTTGTAACTCACCGCTTGGAGAACATGGTCTGTTGGAATTTCTATGTTCTTTACTCCAGCCCGGACGAACGCGATCTGCAAATCAGAAAACTCCTTGAGGTCTATAACGTACCGATAAAACGGAACTTTAAGTTTCTCAACCATCCGCAAGATGTTTTCGTCTGCTTTTTTATCGTTCCAACAATTGTCCACATTGAAACAAAGAACCCGTAGTCCTTGCTCCGCAACCAAGTAATGCAAACACATGGCAGAATCTACGCCACCGGAAAGACCTATAATCGCATCGTACTTTCTCCCCTCTCCGGCTTTTTTCATCTCATAGACCGTCCATTCCCTGCCCGGGTGCACCTTCGCAGCCTGGCGTTCTTTTTCTTTCTTCATAAATTCATAGCAAAAATTACAAATCCCTTTCTCGTCAAACTTTATCTCGGTTGCCGAGGTATCCAGCACACAACGACTGCACATTCTAAAATTGTTTGATGGACTCAATGACATAATTCACTTCTTCATCGGTTAAATTTTCGTTACAAGGAATCCGCAAGGTTTCCGCTTCATATTTCGCCGCTAGGGGGAGTTTCGGATATGCAATTGAAAAAAGGTATTCGTTCTTCATGGTTTCCACGCCCTTTTCTTTTAAGAAGTCGTAGAGTTCATCTCGTCTTTCGATTCTCGCTATGAAATCCTGCCACACTCTGAACTTGTCATTGTTCGGCAACCCAACAATCCCTTCCAATTCTTTGAGATATTTTTCCGCGATCTCTTTCCGACGCGAGAGAATATCGTCTATGTGCCCTAACTTCACATTCAAGAGCGCCGCATGGAGATTGTCCATCCTATAATTCCCGCCGAAATCCCTGTTATCGGTCTTAAAATGATTCCGGGCTTCTTTAATATATTCGTAAATCTGCGGATCATCCGTCGTAACTGCACCGTTGTCGCCCTTTCCCCCTAGGATTTTAGCCGGATAAAAACTCCAGCATTGGGCTTTTGAGGTGGGATACTTAATAGCTCCGAATGCCTGGCATGCATCTTCGATAACTGGAATCCCTAAATCGGGAATTGGAGCAATCTCACCGGCTATGTGAACCGAAATATGCGCTTCCGCAAGTTCGTCTATTTTTCCATCCATGTCATACACCAAAGGAATTGCTCCTGCGTTTATCACTGCGCCGCAGGTTGACTTAAATGTATGCGATGGCAATGCCACTCCACCCTTAATGCCCAATGCCTTAAGAGAAAGATAAATTGCATCCGTGCCAGAAGATAATGCAACGGCGTACTTCGTACCCACATAGTTAGCCAACCGCTCCTCAAACTCCTCGGTGTCTTTCCTCAAAATCAAATCCCCACGCAGATTCACGCTTTCCCATGCTTGGTCGTACTCTTTTCTGAATCTTAAATAATCTTTCGCCGGATCAAAGAATTTTACTTTCATCGGATTATATAAAATTTTCCTTTTTTAATGGCTCGACTTTCTTCTTCTAGGGTCATGAGCTTCTCTTCAAGCACTTCTCCCCCCCGGTTTCCAATAATCTCAATCGGTATGTCTCGTCCCAGTTTCTCAATAATCCCTTGTGCTAAGGATAAGATACTCACCGGCTTCCCCATCTCAAAACATATCACTTCTCCTCCTTCTCCTATTCGCGCCGCTTCCAAAAGCAAGCCAACGGCTTCGGGAATGGTCATAAAATATCTCAACATCTTCGGATCAGTTACAGTAAGCGGTTTTCCTTGATTGATCTGCCGTTCCCAAATCTGTATCAAACTTCCCCGGCTTCCGAGTACGTTTCCGAACCGAACAGCAACATATCCTTTTCCGGAATTCACCGTCATCGTTTCCCCCAAGCTCTTGGTCTTCCCCATAATAGACTTGGCATTTACTACTTTATCGGTGCTTACATACACGAATTTATCCACCTCGTAAATCTTGGAGTATTCGAGCATATTAAGCGTTCCTACCACATTGGTGCTTATTGCTTCATATGGCGAATACTCCATCATATCAACGCTTTTACATGCCGCCGCGTGAAATACTGTCTGGGGCCGGAAATCATCAAATACGTTTCTTAAGGTATCCCGGTTCCTGATGTCTCCTACTCGGCCCGGGACCTTGAGTTCGGTAATCAATTCATGAAGCCCCATCTCATTCAAATCGAGAATGTACAATTTATTGTTTTTATGAAGTTGCCGGACAAGTTCCGAGCCTATGCTCCCAGCTGCGCCAGTAATTAAAATACGCATTTAAATAGAAAAATACGCAGGGCCTTTTCTCTCGTACTCTTTCAAGATGTTTTCCGTACATTCTTCTTCAGTGTTTGGGAAATAAGAATTGATGTTTGGCCAATTCTTGAGGTAATCCTTTTCTTCCGAGCCATAGAGATTATGCGAAAATCCGAGGAACTTATATGCCTCTGATCCTTTAACTCCAAACAGTTTTACATTCGCGTTCCCATAGCAAATATCATTTCTTACCTGTTCATTCGGCCGGGAAAGAATGAAATTTACCATTGTGTAGACGTAAGGTTTCCACCCCACCTTAGACATCCCCGCCGCAAGTCCCATCATGGTTTGCTCAAGAACTCCGACGTTCAAAAATTGGTTCGGGAATTTCTTTTTATAATCCTCGACAAATGAGAATCCCACGTCCCCGATAACCAAAATTACCTTGTCGTCTTTCCCGGCTAATTCGATTAGAGTTTCCAAAAAAGGTTTACGCATTTAACATACAAACTATTTCTTTATCACTAATTTTTATATAACTCGTACTTCACCACACTTACAACAACATTGATAGATATTCAGCTTTCCTGTAAAAAAGGCCATAACGCCTCCCTCAGCGGTAACAATTTCCCAACTATGAACATGGACCTTTTGTTGAGCTAAAATTTCTATTTCTTTTTTAAGTTTTTCTACTTCTTTATTCTTTCTCATTGGTTATTTAATTCAGCCATCGCTTTTTCATATTCGACCTTTCCCACCCCATATTCCAAAATAGGCCGGACCTAACCTTCCATACTCCTTTAACATCAAATTGAGTTCTGCTAATGCTCCTCATCAAAATTACCTAAATATTCAACTTCTTTAGCATCAAAATCAATTAAAAACAATTTAGTGCTACTGTTTACGAATTTTTTTGCTTCCTCCTTTAATCGAGGTAATTTCTCTCTATCAGATAACCGCAAATTCCAAAATCTCTCTCTTCCGCCGTCAAAAGATGTTCCTATAATTCTGTACCTCTCGTTACTCATGGCTTACGAATTGAGTTCTACCAGCGCTTTTTTATACTCCTCATCATCCACATGCTTATAGTGATAAAGCAAATGCCCCTCAAACCGCCCCACTCCTTTACCCTTTATGGTGTCGCAGATAATCACCATCGGCTTATATTTATAACTTTCATCAATAACTGTTTGTGGAAAAATATGATAAGGTTTTGGAACCTTCATTAAAATATCCTCAGTAAAATCCGTTGTTAATGCTTCATGAACTTGCTGATAATCATGCCCATCTATTCGCTGCGCTTTCCATCCAAACCCCATCCACCGATCCTCAATCGGCTCGAAATCTAAAACATCTTTCGTCTGCCCCATCGCTTGCCATTTGTTCGCATCTATCAAAACAACTAAATTATTTAACTTATGATGATATGCAAGCGCCGCACCCTCCCATGTCGTCCCCTCGTTCAATTCGCCATCACTCATTATGCAGTAAATCGTTCCTGTTTCCTTGGCGCGTTTCTTGCCGAGCGCCATACCGACTGCTACTCCAAGCCCATGCCCCATACTCCCGCCGCTTACATGAACCCCGGGCACGGTTGTTTCCGCCAAACCAAGATAGGGAGGATTCGGGAATTTCTCTAAATCCTCTTTCGGGATTTTTCCTTGCTGGGCCAGGAAGTAATAAATCGTGGCTGCGGGCCAACCCTTACTCCACACAACCTCATCGCCGTCTTTTAGGTTTTGATAAAGAACCGTAGCAATATCTATAACACTGAAATTCGATGCCACATGACTCGTTCCGGCCCGATGAATCATCGTCAATACTTTGATCCGGGCTTGTCGCGCTAACTCCTTGTAATTATCCGACACAATGTTTGTGCTAGGATTCGACAATCTAAAATAAATGATTTATTCCTGACATAAAAAAGCTCTAGTTCTCTTTTCTTCGGTAAAATAACTTCAGCATAATACTTGTCCGGGTCTTCTTTCCCTTTCAGCGTCGCTCCCTCATCAATATCTTCCAGTGTTGCAAGTCCAATTATACCACATTTTGTAGCAAGGACTTCCGGTGGGATTGTGGATAAGTATTCCAGTGCTTCCGGTCGCCAGCCAATCAGGGCCACGTCGCCTTTCAGCCAGTTCCAAAGTTGTGGCAATTCGTCCAGCTTCGTTTTTCTCAAAATCCGACCGATTCTAGTGATTCTGGGATCATCATCAGCCGTGGAAGAACCACCAATTTGATCCGCATTCGGAAGCATTGTCCGAAATTTCCACAAATCGAATGTCTTACCATTCTTTCCTATACGGCGGGACTTATAAAAAATACTCATGCTTCCTTTCCTTCTCTCCAGTGCGGGGGGCGGGAGGATACAGCAGACATCCCTTGAGGTGGCTGATGTAAGAAACACTGAATGGGCAATCTCTATAGTGCCAAATGTCGGATTCCACACCCCCCGGACTGCAGTTACATTTCTTCTCCGGCGCATCGGGAGGGGCGGTGTAATTGATAGAGGCTCCAGCTTTAAGAATCGCTAGACATTCTTTGTCCATTTCCGGGCAAGGATTTTCTTTGCAAATGTGTATGTTCATGGTTGGTTAATTTTACGACTCCATTCTAGTTTCCATTGGAAAAGTAAACCAGCAATACTCCCAATAACCCAATCCTCCTCACCGATATGCCACATCCATCCTACCAAAAATCCAAAAGCAATTCCCAAAACGACTTCTTTTAATGTTTCAATATCTTTCATGGTTGGTTAGAAAACATCTTCGCCTACGGCTTCACGACAAGCATCGCATTTGCCTTCGGTCGTTTCTACTTCGACCTCTTTTGTTTCTCCGAATCGTTGGTGGATTTGTGTTTCTGTAACCGCCTCGTATTCCTTACCACATTGTTCACAGAGTTGCTTCATGTCTTTCTCCCCCGCTGAATTGGGCGAGGCGGGCGTGGCAGGAGCACTCGCGGTTGTCGCAAAAATGCTCTATAACATTCTCTCGCACCCCCTCGACGACCTTTTGGGCGAAAGAGGCGAGGAAAGATTCACCATCTCCAATAGCGGGGCAAACTTCTCCGTGAAGTTCACGATACGCTTCCTGCCCCTCCTTCACGATTTGTTCGAGTGATTTAGTCATATCGCGGGGGATTATTGTACAGCACGACACTAGAAAAAAGCATCATCAGTCCCAACGGCACCGTTCTTTCAAACGGTGTCGCAATGAATGGTAAGAGAATACCGAGGATGCCGGTGATACAGCAGAATACTTGGTAGATGGTTTTCATGCTTTTCTGTCAGCGAGGTTAGTCATGGGGTTCGTTTATTCCATTCCTCCGCGAGATGTTTCAAACTTTGGTCGCCAGTCGGCGGACGAGGAAAGATACATCCCATATTTTTACATTCGAGCGTCCAAGAAAGCGGACTGTCCGGCCCATACCTTTTTTCCGGCACCTGAAAGACATTTACACCATTTCCACAGAATGGACAAGGTAAGAAAAAAGCGTCAGCGGCTTCCCAATGCAGCAGATTAGTCGCTACGATTTTGCCTATTTCTTGATTTGTGTTCATGTTCGTTTTTCTGCAAGAAGCTCTAGGGAGCGGGGGAAGATATATCTTGTTGCGTATCAGGAAAAGTGCTAGCTCGGTTCACATAGTAGGGCAACCCCCTAATCCCCGACCTTCCTGAATGTGTCCCCCGCGCCCTAAAGCTCATGCTGGTTGGTTAGATTTGCGACCTTGATGATGTTTTCCTTGATAAGATGGTATTCCCTCAACACGAATATGCAGTAACTTTTCCCCTTTCTCGGCAACCGAACCGAGGAATTGATACATTCCCCAAACACGTTTCAATTCCTTCTCGGTGATATAGATAGCGATTTTTTTCTTCATGGTTTAGGATTCCCGATGATTCCTTTGACTTTCCAGCCTTTCTTGGGGATTTTTCGACCCAGCCACATGTCCCCCGGCATGGAATCCGAGAACCCGCACATGATTTTCCTTTTGCGAAGCATCTGCCAGAGTATCTTATCCACGTTCTTGGGAGTGGGACCGGAATCACGCACGAACTTGTCGTGAAGTTTCTTGAACGCTGGCCACTTGATGGACGGGTCTAATAAATACAAGTTTTTTCTGTTCATTGATGTTTTTCTATTCGTTTTATATTTCCATAATTCTCCGTGGTTCTATGACAAATAATGCACAAAGTCCGACCATTATCTATCGCAAATCTAAGTTCTGGATATTCTGAAAATCTTTTAATATGGTCTGCTTGTATTGCTCCTCCTATTTGTCCACACCAAACACAAGTCCAATTATCTCTTTCAAAAACTGATTTTCTCCATAATTTGTATTCAGTAGACTTTCTTATTATTTCATTTATTGGCGTTATTCCACCCTTCCAATTCGGATTTCGGTTTCCACGCTGTTTCCCCTTCATCGCATCACTAAGCTTTCTCTTATGCTCTTCTGTGTGTCTTAATCCTTTCATAGAACATCGAATGTTTTCCCTGTGTTCTAATGATTTCGGTTTTCCTGATAGTTTTCCCTTCATCACTAAACCTATTTTCAATTTAGTCTCAACAGAATGATGCTTCCCTAACATACCAGGATTCTTCCCAAGCATACCCCTTGGATGCGGATGCGTCTTATACCATTCTTTGGTGAATACCATAAAATTGTTCTTCTTCCCAAATCTCGTAGAGTTCTTTCATGGTTTCTTTCCGTTATTCTTGCATCCGTCCAAACACCAGTGTTTTCCGTCCGGGGCGACACTTATCTTGTAATCGCACTTCTCGCAGATTTCGTTCATAGATTTTATCTGATTACTGTTAATTTTACCTCCTCTTTGCCGCACATCATCGCTTCGAGCGCGGCCCACTTCATTTTCCATACTGGTTGAACCATGCCTTTTACTTCTTCGTACTCAATCGTGCCGTCGTTGTGTTCTACTTGGAAGTCAATGCGATAAGTTCCTAACTGGTGGCCGTCGCAACCTTTCGTCTTATTGGGACAGGGGATTTTGAGCCGGATCGTGACTTGCGGGGTAACTTCTTTGATCTGCCCAGCCCGCTTTATCATGTCCAGCTCATAAGCGCGTCCCGCCTCTTTCTTGGAATCGTACTGACGACCTCCATAATCGGTTCGTTTCGCCCCGTACTTATTACCACGCTTTAAGTCCCACATCACGAAAAGAGGGACGCTGGTATGGCCTTTCGGGGAAGAAATGCAGGAGGGAGAGTGATGCGGGGCTTTAAGCGGAACGTTACAAATCTTCCATCCTTCGGGCCATAAATCAACTCACCTTTCTCCACAAGTTCCTGGGCGCGGCGGATCGCTTCGTTCCCGAACATCTGGCCTTTGTAAACTTTGCCGGACATCTTCGCGGGGAGAATCGAGCCGAACTCTTTGACGTATTCGATGATGAGCTGATGCTGGGTCATGTATTTTGGATTATCTCAAGCATTTTTTTGTCATAATAATCCTCAAACTCAATCGGATCGTTTACTTCTCGCCATCGCTTGAATAACAGGGAGCGGAGTTGCTGACTTCGGCTTCGCGTATCTTTAGCTCGGATTCGCTCTCCTTTTGCCGTTATTGCCTCAACGATGACGGGCTTGAAAAGGTAGGTATGTGTTTTCGTCCCGTCATCGTTATCAGAAACCGTTTCCGAAACTATCGAACCCTCCAATTCCACACGAAAGTTATGCCCTATTTCTATCGGATCGGGCAATTCGGCCTTGCCGCTTAATTTTATCGCGTGGGAATCCATTTTAGAAGGGGAGGTCTTCCGCTTTCACTTCATCTTCGGGGATGGTTGCCGGAGAGGTACCTTTTTTCACGATAACGGTGTATCCGTTATCATCATCAACTCTTTCGTATCCATCCGGGACAAGATAGATCGGGAATACGGACTTCCCTGCTACTTTTGTTTTCTCCGGTTCCGCGATGAGAGGTTTCTTGACCCAATCCTTCGAGTCCTCACCGAAAGCGTCAACCAATGCGTTCAAACTGGCGCGATTCACACTAAGATTCAGGTCTTCGGGGTGTCCTTGAAACCGAATCTTCGCTACGTCCTGCATTTTTGGCGCACCCGTGCGAGCATCCTTGAACTGACTCTCGACTCGTTGAACCTCGGTTGTGAGATACGCTTTTGTACCCGGAGTTATCTGCGAACCTTGCGCCCACTTCCCGCCGAAAGATGTGTATTTGGTATATTTCATTTATTTATGTATTTTGTTATTTTTTCATCTATTTCTTCCTGCGTGAGCTTCGACCACTCCGGAAATGAGGAGTACTCCGCCGTGTCTTGCCATTTTTCTTCCGCTTGGAATACGGGAACTTTACCCGTCTTTCGCTGATCCTCATACCTGGTGATGATTCGATTGATCTCCAGGGCGATGTCTTTTGTTTCGAGGATATGAGTTTCTATCCGGTAATCATCGGTCGAGATGTAGCAGATACCATAATTTTCGCATCCTCTCGCCAAGGCATAGAATCCAGCTTGCAAATTATGACTTCTGTCGGGTCCTTGCTTTTCTATGCGCTTGAACTTCATATTCGAGACACTTTTTATCTCGAAAGGAATATATCCGGCGTATGCTTCCCATTTATCGGCATCCACAATGGCATCTATGTATCCTATGGTATCTCGGTATTCCACGAATGATTGGGTTTCTTTCACCATATCGTCCATCCACTCAACGAGACGGTTCTCAACATCTTTACCACGCTGGAACTTTCGGAGAACGTACTCATCTTTCTGGGGTTGTGGAACACCGAATGATTTAAGTATCTGCCATTGAAGCGGCCAGCCAAGCATGGAAGCCGAGAGTTTGCCGGAGGGTGTACGATTGCTCCGTTCCTGCTCATCCTGCGCTTTCAATTTTTCTCCGATAAGAATGTCGAGGTAATTATCCTTCATGGTGTTCGGGTGCATCACAATGACCAGTGCCTTGATTATCGAGTTTGCAATCGTGAGAATCGTCCGATCTAACCGATTCACGCCCCGCATCATAAGCGGAACGATATACCTGATTCAATGCTTCGATCTGGGGCTCTATAAAATCCCAGAATGTTTTTGGTGTTTTCATTGTTTTGATTCGGGAGGGCGAGAGCAACCTGTACGGAAAACTCTCTAGTGGCTTCGCTCTGGTACCTAAGACCTTGCCAACTCCCTCCCGGATGTACGGGTTATTTTGACCTTTAAGTTGTTAAGCTACTTTCTTCTTCGCTAATTTTTCACGCTCCTTCACTAATCGCTCGGCTTCTTTTGCTTTTTCTGCGAAGTATTCCTCGTCCGTCTTGCCGTCCTCGGTCATTGCATTACAACCGCCCACGCTATCAGGCCGACGATTCCGACAAGCGTAAAGGTGAACGCCAGTACGTCTCCGATGTTGGGTTCGTGCGGGTGGCGCATCCGTCCGATCTCGCGTGCATCAATCATGTAATCTCTGTTCATGGGGTTTTGATTTGGTTAGTAACTCGTGCGACCTTTATCTCGTCAGGCAACCAGGGACAGTATTCTCATCTTACTCAACTACCGCTTGTTCGTCAAATGTCCCACTTTGGGGATAACTCCCCGGGACTCCATGGATCGTCGGGCCATTTCCTTATAGTGTTCTTTTCCTCGGTTTTTAAGGGTTTTTCGGCCTCCTAGGGTACCTAGAATCTGCGCGGCGAGGTTTTTATCGCTCATATTGGTCTATTGTATTCCTACTGGCGATTGTGTCAAGTCCGCTCCGGCCCCGGCCTCTCCCGCGCCTTTTTGGGGAAGTCCTCGCGTTTTCCGCGCTTCAAACACCTAAGATTCAGGCAATAGAAAAGTTTGTCCGAGTAGAGGGATGCTTGCTGGATGCGGAGGTGGCGGCAGGGTTTCATAGCATGGGGCTTTGATACTGTGCGATCCGTTGCTCGGCGAGTTTACAGTATTCGGGACTTATTTCTATTCCGATATAATTTCTTTTCAAAAGTTTCGCCATTTTACATGTTGTTCCGCTTCCGCACATTGGGTCTAAAACCAAATCTCCTTGATTACTCCATGTCCGTATATGATCTGCCGCTAATGCTTCAGGAAATATCGCCGGATGTTCATATGCGATTTCATCTTTTGAGGAAAACCCGAATCCTCCATTGATCCTCCAAATGTTAAACCTTATTCCCATTTCGTTCGATATGATTTTCTTTTTTTGTTTCAGGATACCATCTTCTTGCCTTTCGGAAGATTTCCCCCAACTCCCCGGCCATTTATTTTTCCGGTCCACTAATAGATTCGCAGTTTTCGGTTTTCCTTTTGAGAAAACAAACATATACTCGAAAACTTGATAATATCTATTTGTATCGGGAAAAGAAGTTCCATTTTTTTCATATATCATCGTGTCGTGCAATCTAAAACCGATTTCCTTGAAAAACAATGCTTGCCGAAAACTTGTACCGCTTTCACTTCCATCAACTGTTTGATCCCCGACCACCCAAACAACTACCCCCCCCTCTTTGGTAACGCGATACAATTCTCGTGCTATACCCTCGAAATCAAATGAAAATCCTTTATATGCCCGGATATTATCGTATGGAGGCGACGTAACGGTTAAATCAACCGATTCGTCCGGCAGTTCCCGCAATTTCAGAAGCGCGTCGCCTTGAATAATCTTGTTCATAAAACATCACGCGAGTTTATGGCTTTATCGTCTATATACAGATCAGCGCCCGGTTTATAAAGCATCGCTATCCCATGAAACGGAACTTCGTGCTTAATGAGCCACGCGAGCGTTACCGCGTAATATCGCGGTTGCCGCGCGGTGTAAATGATGATGTGCGCCCCTTGCTTGTACCACTTCCAAAGCCGGTCAATCATATCCTGTTTGGGCTTGGGTTCTCCCTCGCCCCAAAACTCGCCTTCACAGAGAACTCCATCGAGGTCTATGGCGAGAACTTTATCGTTTGGATTTTCGAGGATTTTGAGGATTTCGTTCATGGGTTGGCGATGAAGAACGCTTTGGTAAATTGAGGAGAGGCGATACTCCGAACATCCGAGTTGTGGTTCGTAACTTCTCGGCCCTGCTTCCCAATGACTTTATTCGACTTTTGAATCAGAACCAATCTTTTCGGTTCGTTAAAGTTACCCCACAAGGCCGTCCCTTTGCTTTTGTCTTCCCCAAACTCATAGGGCTGGTATACGAATGCCGGTTTTCCTAAAAAGTATTTCAGCATACCAGTTGACGGATTCTCCAACGCCCAGAATTTCAAACTTGTTTTATAAACATTCCCCGGAAGTTTATATTGGGCTTCCCAGATTATCCGCAGGCATTCTTTAACCAATCTCATGCCCTCCTCAAGGTCGCGTGGCGTTTTGGCTTTCGTCCTTGCGATACTAAACATCGTACATGGAGGATTGGCGATAATTCCATACACATTCTCCGGGGGGTGGAAGTTCTCGACCCCGATTTCTTTCGTGATGAGGCGGACATCGTATCCGGCTTCGCGATAGTCCCTTGTGTCGCTCCCGTACTCGGAGGCACATAGGTGAAGAATTATCTTGTTCGAGTTTTCGTTCATCGCATCTTTATCTTGTTTTGGCCGAGGGGGCGAAAATAACCCGCTCTCGCTTACACATTCCAACAAAGTATCCGGCGCGATCGTTGACTTCCATTTTCTGCACTTGCTCGAAGTTTTCACGAACGGCTTTTAATCCCTTGTCCCGAATGAACGCGGCAAGTTGCCCGCCCGAAATCCGTTTCTGGAAAGCGCGATAAATCTCATCAATAAGAGATTGGCGTTCGTTTGTGGGGGCGATCCGGAGTTTTGATGTGTAGGTTTGCAGGTTCATAGTTCTAACTTCGTTTTTCCGCTATAGTTTTACCTCCCGTTCCTATAAGGGGGAGTGGAAACAGTCGGAGTAAGTAGTATGTATCTTCATAAAGTTGTCCATGAGGGCAGGTGTGGTTGTTGCTCTTTCCCCGAGCTTCCACGCTTTTCTAAAACTTAGAAATTCACGCGGGGGAATTAACTGTTTAGATAAGTGGAGAATCCCGTACTTCCGTTTTGCTTTAACCACGGTCAGCGGCGATCTTGGTTCATCTAATATCTTCCATAAACGCTCGCATTGGGTTGCTTAACCCCTCTTATGGATTTTATAAAGAACTGTCCGGTAAAACAAAATCCGCTTTTCGATGTGGGCGGGCAGAATCTTGGGAGAAATCCCACCCGCATCAAAAAACGGATTGAGTTCCCAAGACTCTTATTTTTGTTTTCGTTTTGTGGGGGATTCCCTCGCAGAGCGGTAGAACCCCCCGGATGAAAGGTACGAGATGAATCCCGAACCTTGCTTCTATCATTTCATGGAATCGTCGTATGCGCAAACCTCGGTCTGTGGATAACTTTTCAAGTACCATTTCGTCCACTTTCTCGTTATCTGTCAATGAAGCAGGAGTCGCAATCCTCACCGCGCCATATCCAGTAAGGGGCGCGGTTTCTTTTCGACCCTGTGCGTAACTCGGCTTGAACTGTACCGCCGGATTGGTAAAATTACCTTGTGCCTGAAATCTTGAGATATCCGATTCCTTGTTCGATCTGCGGACAGATGATAAATGGTCGAACCACAAATTCTCTATATCTTCATATATCTTGCTTTGATTGCCAAAGAGAAAAACAGAAACAAGCTCGTAAAAGACAAATAGACAAAAAAATGAAACAGAAGTAGTCGGATTGCAGGACGCAGGGGGGATTTTTTCTTTGTTCATCGCCCCTGTATCCCGCGATCTGAAATAATTTCAGGTTGCGAGGGCAGAGTGGATACGGTTCGGTACGGGTGCTCCTATGACATCCTCCCGAAGTAAGGAATTCACACACCGTATCCTCCTGCCTTCGCAACCCGAACCCGTGGCTAAAGGCGCAAGCTGACTAAGTACGGGACACTCGGAGCGGATGAATGAAATGGACAAACAAGCAGAAAAAACAACTAATCTGGTATCTCGTAATCCTTTTCGCAATCCCATTGCTGTACAGAATCTTATTCGCAGAGGCCTCATATCCGATTACGCCCCCTGGCCCCGCAGAACGCCGTTTAGAGGCCAAAGAAGTGATTATACCGCCTATCCTGGAACGTATCGCCCAATGCGAGAGCGGAAATCGGCAGTTTGACGAAAAAGGACAGGTTTTGCTCGGGAAGATAAATCCTCAAGATCGGGGCCGTTTTCAGATTTCTTGGAGATATCATAGCAGTACGATAAAAGCGCTTGGGATCAATATAGATACCTGGGAGGGGAATACTGCCTATGCTTTGTGGCTCTATGAAAAACAAGGTACAACTCCATGGAATTGGAGTCGTGCTTGTTGGTCTAACGCCGGAAAGTTGCGTTAATTTTCTTCCCCGACCATATCTTCCACCTCCTCAAGCTCTTCTTCGGTCAAGGGAATATCCTCGTCTAAATCTTCTTCCCTCTCGAATTTTTTCGACATAGCACTCCTTGTGTGATATGTTCGTCGGCCTTTACTTTGATACCCTAAAGCGGATCGTGCCTTAAAAAAAGATAAAATAATTTTCGGAGAAATCCGAATAATGTTATTGTCGCCATTCCGAACTCTCCCGCCCCAACAAGAAACCGCACCCCGGCGTCAATGGTATCGCCAAAAAGAGATGTATCGGCCGGGATACTATTCGCCGTAAGCAAGAAAGCTATAAATGGAAGTCCTGCCTTGAGCGTTAGGGATATCTTCTCGGGGTTTTGAGAAGAGTATAAAACCCATTGTAAAAGTTTCTTCATAATAATGTTTTGATTCCGGCCTTTAATAATTCCAGTTTCGCCCGGATGGAATCTAAGATCGCAAGAAATCCCCGGAAGTCTTCGGCGTAAAGTTTCGAGAGATAGGGGATTGGGTCTATGGCCCCATGGTATCCATTATTCTGCTCGATGTTGGCCCATGTCCAGTCATTTTCTCCCTGGGCCACGGGTTTTAATCCCCAATGGAGATGGTCTCCGGTAGAAAATCCAGTGGAGTCAGCGTATCCGATAACATCCCCAGCTTTCACCATTTGTCCGGCTTTGACAGGGATGATAGGAATAAAATGCCAGTAAATCGTCTTGAAATAGGCCTCGGTATTAAGATACTCGCGTTTATCGAGTGTTCTCAAAACAACCCCCCAGCCGCCCGATCCATCGTCTCCGGAGAAAGTAACCAACCCATCATGAGAAGCCCGAACTATCTGGCCTCTAGCGGTAGCAAGGTCCAGTCCATTGTGCCCATTTATCCCGAATTGGGCGTATAGAGCCGGATTTAACCCAAATCCTTGATTCAAGGTGTAGGGTTTAACCGGAAGGAATAATTCGAGTTTTTTCATGGTTTTTGCCACTTCCCTCCCCTACTGATGGTCGCTATTTCCAGGTTTTTCGGGTAGGGAGCCCGAGTAGGGGATAGGGGAGTCATGCTTTCCATTTTTCTTTTACATACTCCCAAGCCAAAGAAGCCGCTAACCCGATACCGGCGGCCCAGCCGTATACATACTTCATCTGTCCCCCAATCTTATCCAATTTCTCGCTATGATCGTTCAGCCGAATATCAATCCGGTCGAACCGCTCATTCATGGCGTCGAAGAACTTATCCCGGTAGAATTCGCCGTTTTCCTCGTAATTCATAATAATATTAATTTTTGAAATAATGGGATAAGTTTTATCTCATCAATTCTTTTCTTTGGATGATGGTATTGACACAATGTAATACCATTTTTAAGATTATACCTTTCTTCTAAATAAGTTCTCCATGGAAGAATGTGATGAACGATTTTATATCCTTCGCAATCTTGGTTTTGTAGACGACAGATTCTATTATCTCGTTTTGTCACTTCATCAACCCACCCCTTATAAGCAGAATCATTTCTTTCGTTATTTTTTTTCCTATTTTCTAACCCTCCTTTCCAATTATAGTTATTTATGCCAGCGTTTACACCCATATGAGACTTACTAAGATTGTCTTTATGCTCCTGAGTAAAAATTCGTCCTAAACTGATTTTATTCCGCGCTCTTTCATTGTTTTGCTTATTTTCCTCTTGGTTTCCTCTGTCATATTGACAATCTAAATATAATATGATAATCTCGATTATATGTTAGATTGGTTGAATTTCTTGTCGCTTTTAGTAATCATTATTGAATTGCAAGCGATAAGAAAAAAGCTGTAACTATTGGGATTCTCTTATTCGTTCTGTCGCAGTAAGGGGTGTTTTTGTTTTACCCACAATTGCGGGCGCTTTGAGTTGACCTGCTTTCCGTAATCCATAACTTGTTACAGAACGTGCCGCAGTTACTGGCAAACTTCCAATCAATGTTCTTCCGGTTGCCGCACCGAAAAGAGCACCAGCTGGCCCCGCCACCAATGATCCCAAGGAAGCACCCAAAAGCCGTTCAGCTATACCAGATAGTTCTGGTCTACCAATGGCTGTTTTTAGTAACTTCCGGGCTTGGATTAACTTCCCATAATCAGCGTTGAATTGCGATATATCAATACCACCAACTTTTAATCCCTCAAGGTCTTTTTCGATTTTACTTCTGATTACATCTCCGATAGAGTGCTCCACTTCATCAAGCACTTTTTCTCCAGCTTTATTGTAGGCATTTTGATAGGTTGTTCTTTTGAATTCATTGAGGTTTTTATAGGATATTCTATCGGGTTGTTTTTCCTTAATAGTTTTTATCGCTCCATCAATCTGTTTATAGATCGCGGTGGCGTCTCTATTGTTCTTGTAAACTCCCTTTAACGACTGGAGTCCTCTAATCACTTCGGCTTTATCCGCAGTTGAATTTTTAGAAAATGAATTAAAGAAATTTTGTAATATGTTTTCTGTCGCTTCATAAAGAGCAGTCGCTTTATCAAAACGAACCTGTGGTGAACCAATAATTCTTTTTTGAGAAAGATAATCGGCCAATTCGTTGACTCGTTTCCCGATCTCGGCTTTTTTTGCGGGTGCAAGACGGAATGATTGTTTTTCAAGGTATCTCGATACTGCTGGAAAACTTTGCTTTGCCAATCCGCTTAATTTTCCTACCGCAGTAAGGGGACTAACGGCTTGTCCCGCTTTCCCTAAAGCAGTTCCAGCTTTCGCCAATCCACCAACCTTAGAAATCTTCCCGGCAGTTCCTAAAACAGTACCTGCTCCTCCTAAAACCAAAGACGCATCGGCCGCAACGCCAACGGGGTCTTCTTGAAGCGTTTTAAGAAAAGCATCAACCGAACCATAGCGTTGTTTATAGAAGTTTGTCAGCGCATCAAACGACTGTTCTTCGGCTTGTCGGCCAGGAATAAGTTTTTCCACTCCTCCAGCCGCAACACTACCAAGAGCTTTTACGGTTTGGATCGGGCTTGTAACCGCAGATGCGATTCCCCCCAAAAATCGCGCTCCGCTTGCGGGTATATTCTCAATAGTTTTTCCAACGGAAAATCCTTGTGGTTGTTCGGGAGAAACATGAGTTGCGCCAAGGACTTGTCCGGGAGCAGAAACGACAGTTGGATTTTTCAAGTCGGATATTTTCATGGTACAGCTGATCCTATCGGTTCGACTGTTTCCCCATCAAGACCAACCAACCAAAGTTTCCCATCGGAATTAAGTATCGTACCAGGAGAATAAGTAGTTCCTCCAGTAGGAGTTGTTGGACCCACATTACCTCCGGCAACACTTACAACTGATTGAATCTTCGTATTTAAGAAATTCCTCAAAGAATCTAATTTACTTTGAATCACTAGCGAGCTATCATCAATTGATGGGGTGTAAGTATCTAATAGTTTTTCTTCATTCGGCGTGAAACTTGTCCCACCTCTCAATTTAGCAACCGTTCCTTTTACATTTCCGATTAGATTTCTAAGGTTTTGCTCCTCAGTAGTGCCTGCCCCAAAGTTTTTAGCTAGGAATTGAGCTATGCTTCCTTGATACAATCCGCCCACACCACTCCATCCCATAGAATCTCCAAGTCCATCAATCTGATCCAAAAGACCAATTAAAGTACGACTATTGCTCACGTCTTCCTGTTGGGCTGTGCTTAATTTAACACCAGGAGGCAATGTCCCGGGCGTAGGTACTGGAGGAATAGTTCCGGTTGGATCGCCCAAAACTTTAGATACCCCCAAATCCATAATAGTTTCTCCGGTTTGGCTGTTAATCAGAAGTTTACGTCCCCTCGCTTCAACTACTTGGGTATCAAATTTCATGTTTTCGTATTGTCTCGCTTCTAAGTCAAACTGCTTGAACAAAGCATCCATCTTAAATTCTTTTTCACGATAGTACACATCAATCGCTTTTCCCACCACGTCTTGCTGAAGCCGGAGGCGCTCTACGAGAGCGTTTTTTTTACCCTCGTACTTTCCTTGAATGGCTTGTATTTTTTTTACTCGTAGTCCCTCGGAAATCCATGGGTTCTCGTTCGCTTCTTGAATCTCCTCGCCTTCCTGGTCAGTAACTTTCTTAAGCTCCTTGGTAACATCCGTAAGTCCGAAAGCTGCAGAAACCTTTTGGATAACATCTTCTATTGTGGTAGAAGAAAGTTCGGAAGGAAGCCCTGTTTGCTGTAAAAGCCCCCCATCAGCGCTTGGTGCTTGAGCGGGTTGTATAGATTGCGGGGCGACTTGTGCAGATTGTGGCTGTTGAGCCAGTTGCTGGGAAGTTTGCTGAAATCCCGCTCCGGTTTTCTGCTGGGTCAGTTGTTGAACATTGGCAAGATTCTGCGGCGTATCCCCCCGAAGCTGGGCGATCCGTTGATTGTACTGTTCCGGTGTTTCTCTGGGTTGGAGGAAATACTGTTGCTGGGTAAGTGGAGTTGATTGGGGCTGAACTTGAGGTTGCACCCCCCCAACCTGTGGAGCCGGTTGAGGGACGGGTTGAGCGGGCGGGGGAACGGGAAGCGTGGAACTCGGTGTAGGCACGATGCCTTGCTGAACTCGCTCCATTGGAGAGATCGGAGCAGGAACAGTTGAGACAACTCCGGGACTTTGATAAATGGGGATGCCGGGAACTGTGGTAGGCGCGGCAGAGGTTCCCGAGCTGATCGCCGCGAGCACCGCTTTCTGGGCATCGGTGTACGCTAATGCCCCCGGACCCGGAGGAAGTTTAGAAGTATCCAAATTCACCGAATACTGTTTTCCTGCGTATTCGTAGTATTGCGATATATTCCCTTGCGTACTCGAAGAACCCGTAAACTTTATCTGATTATAAATCTGCTGTTCTTCGGGCGTAAGAGGGACTTGAGTTGTGGAAATGGGAGTTAGGGCCATAGAAGAATTTTTAGAACCATTGATCTCTCTTTATTAAATCTGAATGGAAATCGCCTTGGAGGATGTCAACTCGTTTGAAAAGTCCTTCGCTGTTCACGTCTCCATATCCGTACTGTTCGTCCTTTACCCGTTCCCAAATTTCTTCCAAAATCTCCACGGCTCGTTTGTGATGAGCCAGCGCTTCTTGTAATTTCTTTTCTTTCTTCTTTGCGTAACCTAAAACCTCTTCCACAATCGCTTCATTGCCTTCTTCGGCGACATCGGAGAATAGTGTCGTTACCGAACTATCGGTTTCTCCCAGCGCGGCCGGGCCATACTGTCCCCAGAGAGTAGTCGTGCCCGAAACATCAGCGCGAGGGTTTATAAAATATAGATTCCCATGATCCGAAAAGATTTTCTCCGTATCGCTGGAATAATCCTCCCGAAACTCCATGTATTTGTAAAAGTTCTTTTTCTTGAATCTTTTGCCGCCTACTTGGAGCAGGCGGATGCTATCCGGTTTCCATCCTTCGGGGTAGTTGAACCCCACTTCGATATCTACATTATCTACGACATAGGTGGTTGATACCCGGCCTTCGGTGAAAGGCCATTTATGGTATCCGGTAGCCCACTTGTGGGCTTTGTCAACCCAATCGTCAAGTATTTGATCCGTGTAAAATCCCACCGTGGTTGAAACCCCCAGTTGGACCAAGATGTCAGTGATAATGTCTCCTTTTATCCTCATATAAGTAAAGCGGATACCCCTTTCGAGATGCCCGCTTCTGATTTAAGTCAGGGCTTTTATTTAGTATAACATATTAGAATTGTAGTTGTATTGATTCCCCGGAAGTTCCGGTGCTTCCGTTGCTTCCCGCAACACCATCGGCTCCAGTACCGTCTTTATCTCCTTTTAATCCGCCTGTTCCTCCGGCGCCACCAGCGACAGTAATGGTTCCGGCAGTAAGAGCATTGTAAATAATCACCATGAGTCCCCCGGAACCTCCAGCTCCACCACCACCACCCCCAGAACCATCGCGGTTTACTCCGGAAGCATCCCCACCATCTCCTCCGTTACCGCCAGCTCCTCCGGCGACCGTAATCGTTCCGCTATTTGTCAGAGTTCTGGCGCAAATAACTATAGTCCCGCCATTTGATCCCGATCCGCCTCCACCTCCCCCGCCGCTTCCGCCACCACCATCGTCAGCGCCTCCGGCTTCTCCTCCGCCCCCACCTCCGGAACCACCCCCGTTTTTGTTGATTCGCGTTGTTCCGGCGATAATGGTTAATGTTGTTCCAATAATATAATCTCTTGGTTTGCTTGCAGATGTAGTAACAGTCCCTCCAGTACCCGCAGCACCTCCAAGATCACCCCCCGTACCTCCTCCGGCCCCCCCAGC
>C687J35021_10000917_pt1 | contig 22690 bp, 26 predicted proteins | sample RifCSPhighO2_12_FD_35021 | JGI IMG/M metagenome (IMG submission 35021) | reverse complement strand
ATAGCTCACTTTCCTACGCACCGCTTCCCGTTCCTCTCGCTCCATGCGGTGCCGTTCTGTGGCCTCTTTGATTCCTTGAGTTCCTTTCGCAAGCTCAATATTGACGTCGCCGATTCCTCGGTCTACCGCCTTCACGGCGGTGTCGAAGTTTTCCTTCATCCGCTCTCCGAGCGGCGCGCCCGGCTCCTCCAGCTTCTTTTCCGGGCCGTGGAGGAGGTTTTTATTCTTTCTCCACACCTCCGTTCGATCCGCGAGGGCTTTGCCAACGACATCCATGTTCTCCGGTAGCGTTCCCAAGAGGAGCCGGAGGTTGTCTTCCATGAGATTCCCTTCGCATTTTGCGAACGCCTCTTTGATAAAGACATCCGCCTCTGCCTTTTTTGGCTCGTGTTCTGTGGCGCCTTGTTCAAAGAATGCGCCACAGAACTCATCAATGAAGTCCGACAGCTTCCTATACAGAAGCTTCATCTTAGGATCGCCAGTTTTATCCGCGACCGTGTCCATCCTGCCGGAGAGCATGCCCAATCCGCGGTTCATTAGCGGGTGTTTCAACGGACTTCCGGGCTTTATCCATTTCAACGCTTCCGTTGCGGTGGCCCGCGCTAATTTCCGCACCTCTACATCCGCCAATCCCGCAAAGGTGCCCCAATCTATTTTTGCTTTTGCCTTGTACAGGGCGCCAAATGCATCCTGCACTTGGTCCACTATTTGGTCACCGCTTGTTGGTGTTGCCATAGTTTGCCTTTCTAGCCTCGGCGACGCGCCGAAGCTTTTGGTTGATTGTTTGCCCTGTAGCGCTCCGCCTTGGGCGGACTACTACGGGGTTTAGTTGTCAAAGGGCCAATTTCCGCCCTTTAGACAGACGGTTATTTACGCATATTACTAGCACATCTCTCTCCCAAAGTCAACTCACCGTAGAATTTTGGCATAGCGCCTTCGCCGCAAAGCCCTGTTTTATAGGGACTGTTGCCGAATAGCGTTTTTGTCACTTTTTGTCCAAAATAACCCTTATTAGGACTTACGCATTTCTTCCTTTTCTCCTTTTCTGTCATTCCCGTCCCCGATCAGGTCGAGGCAAGCTACGGCGGGAATCCAGTATTTGGTCGTTTTTTAACGCCCTGGATTCCCGTTCCCCGCCTTCGCGAGGACAAGCTTCATGGGAATGACACCGATTGCGTAAGTCCTACTTATTTCTGCGTGGCAAAAACGACGATTTTGCCATTCGGCAATAGTCCCTTACAATGCCAAAATCCCTGCCCGTCGTAGGCGGGTACTACGGGGTCAATCCCTTGCATCCCTCCCTTTATCCCTCGTCAATAGTTTTTATCTACGGCCGTAGATAAAAACTATATTTTGTATATTCTGCTATACTTGAGGGGTAACTGGAGAAGAGCCATATGCGAAACATCAAACAGCGAACGAAAAAAAAGCGGAAGCGCGTTGGTTCCATACAGAGGAAACTTCTTTTACTGCTTCAGGGAGGCATAGCGCTTTCGTGTGCCCGTACTCTAAACGCGCAATGGAAGATTCTTCAGGAATTGGGAAAAGAGTGGCGGACAATCAATCGTCAACTGCTTGATCGCGCCATTACTTCGCTGTATGAATCTAATCTTGTGGATGCGCGACGCAATCAAGATGGAACCTTCACGATAACGCTTTGTGAAGAAGGGAAGAAACGCGCGCTCACATACAATCTGGCAACGATGAAGATACCGCGATTAAAGAAGTGGGACAAATTATGGCGCTTAGTGAGTTTTGATATTCCGGAGGACGAGCGAGAAGCTCGTGATTCACTTCGCGGGCACCTTCTTCGTCTTGGTTTCTACGAAATGCACCAATCATTTTTTGTTCATGCATTTGAATGTCGAGATGAGGTCGCCTACATGGTTGAACTTTACGACGTGAAAAAGTACGTCCGATTCATGACCGCTACTGAAATAGATACTGCTCTAGAACTACGGAAGTTCTTTGGGATACAAGATAACTATGATGTACGTGGATAACAGAGAACCCGCAATAGTTTTTATCTACGGCCGTAGATAAAAACTATTTTGGGAACTTGGGAACTTGGGAACTTGGGAAATCTGGCTCCCACTACTACTTTACTAATGACCCGCCAGAGCTCCCTGCGCTCCGCGCGAGGGTAATGGCGGAACATACGATATGATAGCGGGTAATGACCAGAACGGACATAGAAGCAAAGGATGGAATAGAGTTTTAGCAAAATTATGACGGCCGTCATAATTTTGCTAAATCGAAAGACCGAATAGTATTGGTATCATACGTCAGCTAAGATTATTCAACCTATAACCACGCGCTCGGTTGGAGAAACGCCCTGCGCTTGCGCAGGGTAGTTTACAGGTATGCATTTACTTAGAAAAATGCAGTTTTGGCAAAACCTCCTTCTTGGTCATTTTAAGGGGAAATAGTATTATCGTATATTCATTGCGCCCGTGGTGAAAAGGATCTCATATCTGTCTTCGAAACAGACGTTCCAGGTTCGATTCCTGGCGGGCGCACCAGACAGGAAAAGTCAGAGTTTTGATATTTTAAGAAGGAACGACGCACCGATGGTAAACAATTTTCCACATCTAGAACTTCTTAAAGAAGGACTTCCAGAGCTCATAAGTAAATTACTGTAAAAGAGGGCAATGTTGAATTTAAAAGAGCCGTACCTGTTGAAAGTAAAAAAGAAGCCGTTGAAAAACTTCGTAGACGTATTGATATTATCGTTGGAGAGTGGACAATTACCTTAATTCCCCTAGATATTTAAGGAGAAGATGTTAGCATGGCTATAATTAGCGGCAAAAGAGCTGACTGGTTAATTGAAAATGCGGGTATGGTTTAATGGTAGAACAGCTGGTTGCCAATCAGCTGGCGGGAGTTCGATTCTCCCTACCCGCATAACAAGATATGAGCTGAACCCTAGCGGCCGAAGATCTCATCTTCCGGGATGTAGCTTCCAACGTTAGAACCTTCAGAGCTGTGGATAAGACAGTGAATATGTGTATAAAGGACAGTTATCAATTCGCATGAAATACTAGTTATACGACCAATATTAGGGCTATCTCTTAAATAAAAGGACAACGTCCTTTAGAGTTTCACGTGAAACCTAGCTATAGCAGGGTATATCTCAATGGATAAGCCAATATCATTACAAGTGGGTGTAAAGGTATTTTTGAAAAACAGGGAAAGGAAATTTCTTTTGCTCAAGCGATCACATGCGCGATATCCTAATATTAAAAATTTCTGGGATATTCCTGGGGGAAGAATATTTCCCGGCAGTTCGCTTCAAGAAAACATAGAGAGAAGTCTTTGAAGAAACGAAGATGTCTCTTTTGACAGAGCCGAAAATTGTTTTTGCACAAGACATTATCAGAATGTCGGAGAAACACATTGTCCGATTGACATTCGTCTCATCTACGGAAGGCGAACCCGTTCTTGACGAGGAACACACCGACTTCAGATGGCTCACGCTTGATGAGATGCGACAAATAAAGAAACTTGATGAATTCACGCGAGAGGTATTGGAAAAGAAATTTTGTGAAATCTGCTCAACATGAAAAGGACACGGCGATAAGATTTTGTCCTTTAANTAAATGAGGTTTAGAGAATCCTATAGGTTCGATAATTTCTAAAGGACATCAACACTTCCATAAAGGACAGTCTAAAGGACATGTCCTTTAGAAATTTTCTGCTAGTGTCTAATTATCCCTGGTGAGAATACACACGCGAGATTTTTGATTCAATGCACCAAGGCCTTGCTGACGCGTATATTTAAGGGTATGGACTCCAAAAGTGAAATTAAGATGAGGACCGTGCAGAATACTGGCCCACTAGGCGAAGAACTCGTTGTAAGGTTTCTTATGAAACGCGGGCACTGTGTTGTTGATAGAAACTTTCGACGGCCATGGGGTGAGCTTGACATCGTCTCAANGATGAACAATGTAATTCACTTTATTGAGGTCAAATCAACATCATCATGCGTGAATTCAGAAAGACTATCTTACAAAGCGCGAGATTTTAAAGAAATTATTTCGATTGTTACACACGAAACATCAGCTTATGGAAAGTCGCTTGAACCTATAACATCAAGGCGGTACGAAAGACAGGCAAAGGACCACTATCGACCAGAGGATAACGTACACCCCGCAAAGATGAAGCGTCTAAAGCGCATAATTCAGACATATTTGAATACAAGGCATGTTTCAGATGAAACGAATTGGCAATTTGATGTTGCAACGGTGTATATAGATAAGGACCAAAAGCGGGCGAGAATAAATCTTCTTGAGAATTTAATTCTATAGGACATGATGTCTAAAGGACATGAGGACATGTTTGGCACACTGTCCTTTATAATGTCCTTTATAATGTCCTTTAGAAAATTGTGCGGATTGTGGTAATATCATCGAAGGGTAGTGGGTGATTTCAATGTAATTTTTATCAACCGAAATGGAGCGGGAAATGGTGTAACCACCCAATTAGAACAGCAAGTTGTCTACGGGACACAACGATAGCATACCTAGCCCCTTTGATTGGGGAATCGTATAGCGGTAGTATGCATACTTCTTGTCCGAGAAGATCTTTATAAAGCGTGGTATGGTGTAACGGTAGCATATCCAGCACCTTTGAACGGGGAATCGTATAGCGGTAGTATGCATGCTTTGGGAGCATGCGGTCTGGGTTCGACTCCCAGTTCCCCGAATGAAAAAAGGTGCTGGATAGTCCCAGTTCAAATCTGGGTACCCCGAAAAATGAAAATGAAAAAAAAGAATTTTTGTACACTTTATCTCATCCGGCATGGTGAGACAGAGTGGAACAGAGAAAAAATTATCATGGGGCATATTGATACGCCGCTTACTGAAACTGGTTTGCGACAGGCGAGTGAGCTTGCCGCATTTCTTGAACCAGTTCGTTTCTCTGCCGTGTACTCTTCAGATTCTCCTCGAGCGGTTCGTACAACAGCAATTGCGGCCGGCATCGCATCCTCTTCAATTAGAAAAATGGTGGAATTACGAGAACGTGATTTTTCTCGTTTCGAGGGCACGTCAGCTACTCTGTTCAGAGAACAGAACAAGGAATCTCTCTTGACCAAAGACGCCTTGCCTGAACCGGAGCGTTGGCACTTTAAAATCGCTGACTGTGTCGAAAGTGATAACTCAATTGCAACAAGAATCACGTCTGTCTTACGGCACATTTCGCAATCTCATTTCGGAGAAACCGTGCTCGTAGGGACACACGGAGGCCCTATTCGCTTTTTGCTCGTCAAATTGGGGTTCGCACCATACGGTTCGCTCCCCTCTGGCACGTTTAAAAATTGCGGATATGTTGTATTGGAATCGGATGGCGAGATCTTTACTATTAAGGAGGTCAACGGCGTCGAAAGGCATGAAAGCAGCAATAGTAAATAATCTCGCAGTCGAATACATAGACGAAGGGAAAGGCCCTATTTTATTTCTTTTGCACGGCTGGGGGGATAATTTACACACGTTTGATTCCTTGCTTGCAAAACTTTCTGCCTCATTTCGAGTCGTGAGATTAGATTTGCCCGGATTTGGGGGAAGCGAGGCACCGGAAGAGTCTTGGGGGGTGGAGGAATACGCTTATTTTGTTAAGTCGTTCATCGAAAAACTTGGAATCCCGTCATATATTATTATCGGGCATTCATTTGGCGGAAGAATCGCGATTAAAGGGGTAGGCATCGGCCTACTGAAGCCCCAGAAAGTCGTGCTCATCAGCGCCGCCGGTTTGGCAACGAACAGAAAAGTCCGGAATCAACTACTTAGACTCATTGCAAAAATTGGTAAAATAGCNCTTTTTCCATTTTCGAGCGATGTAAAGGAAAGATTGCGTCTGAAACTGTACCGAAAGGTGGGTGGCGAGGATTATATACATGCCGGAGCCTTGAAAGAAACCTTCCTTAGAGTCATAGGGGAAGATTTGAGTCCCGCGGCTCAAAAGATAAACATTCCGGCATTGCTTATTTGGGGTGAGAAAGACACAGCAACTCCACTTTTGAACGGAAAACGACTCGAAGAACTCATTCCAGACTCTACACTGGAGGTTTTGGAGGGAGCCGGGCATTTTGTGCATCAGGAGAAAACAGATAGCGTCGCCGCGTTGATACAAGCATTCATTTCACAATGAAAGACCTTCTTTCACGCTACCATCCGCGCTATGTCCGCTCGCTCGTCTATATGATGCAGGCGAGCGAGTACCGCGTTCGTGATTTTCTGCGTTGGTTTTGGCGCGTGCGTGATTTTTTGCATGTTGAGCAACGCAAGGAGTTGTTCATGACCTCGAAAAGTCTCCTTTGTCTTGCCGTAGGGTACGGCTTCCTTTTCATTCTATATGCGCTCGCAATCGCGGTGCTTGTTTGGGGCATTGCGTGGTGGCAGTATCCCGTATTTTTACTAATCATATTAACCTCTCCATTTATTCTCGTGTGCGTCGTGTCTGTTTTTCTCATCATTGTCAATTTTCTGCAACAGCCAATAGAATACGTAATCATCAGACAGGTTGGGCAGAAATTGGCCGGCCATCGAGGTCTCAAAATTGCTATTGCCGGTAGTTTCGGAAAGACCAGCATGCGGGAAATTCTGAAAGCAGTGCTCGGAATCGGCAGAAAAGTAGCCGCTCCGCCGGAAAGTTACAATACGCCGCTTGGCATCAGCCGTTTCGTGCGAACGTTAAAAGGGGATGAAGACGTACTCATCTTTGAACTGGGCGAGTACTATCCCGGGGATGTAAGACGTCTTTGCAGGTTAATTCGGCCTGATATCGGGGTCATCACTGGCGTCAATGAAGCGCATCTTGAAAGGTTTAAGGACATCGAACGGACCCGGAAGACTATTTTTGAACTGGCGGACTTTTTGCATGAGAAACCGCTTTCTCCCTGCATCGCATCCGAAAAGGGCGGCAATGGTATGAATACTGGAGCGACTTTTGGCGTGAAAGTGTACATAAACGGGGAAAATGCGACGGCACGAAAGTATACCCGCGCGAGAGATGTGCTGTATAGTCGGGCGGGAACTGGAGACTGGAGGGTGGAAGATGCGAAGACCGATCTTAATGGCTCTTCTTTCATCCTCCGAAGCGATTCACGAACAATTCGCGCGCATTCAGCTCTGCTCGGCCTGCATCACGTTGGCCCGCTGGCAGTGGCCGCCGATGTTGCATCGCGACTCGGACTCCCAACGGGACAAATAGAGGATGGGATTGTGAAAACCAAACCGTTTGACCATAGACTAGAGCCGAAGACAAATGCGCAGGGGGTGACGATTCTTGATGACAGCTATAACGGCAACCCGGACGGTGTCCGGGCGGTCATTGAATTTCTTTCATCGCTCAAAGGCGCGAGGCGATGGTATGTAACTCCCGGTTTGGTTGAGATGGGAAAGAAAAAAGAGGAAGTGCACAAAGAAATAGGTCGCGAGCTCTCCCGCGCCGGCATAGAAAAGGTGATTCTTATTCGCAATTCCGTCACGCCTTTCATCGAAAGGGGGTTACAGGAAGGGAAGTATTGCGGGGAGGTCATGTGGTTTAGCAAGGCGCTCGGCGCTTTTGCGGCACTCCCCAACTTTACCGTGAAAGGAGACGTGGTGCTACTCCAGAATGATTGGCCGGATCAGTACGCGTAAAAACCGACCGCGGTTTTTTGTCCCGCGGCATCCAAAAAGGTTTGGCGTTAAACCACCGTTGTTAACTTGCACGGAACGTATGGTTTGTGGATCAGGATGACGTTAACATGGACGCCACTGCGCTGTAAACGCCTAAAAATCAAATTTATTTTAACATTTAGAACAATGAAAACAATTGCAGTTATTTTCGGCGGACGAAGCGCGGAGCATGATGTTTCTATTATCACCGCGCATATCCCGGTTATGCAGTCGCTTCATGCAGCGGGTGGTTTTGATGTCTGGCCCGTGTATATTACGAAAGTGGGAGATTGGTACGCCGACAAGGCGATGAATGACTTCGCGTTTTTCAAACAAAGCAACTATGAAGATATTTTGAAAAGGAAAAGAAAGGTGCGATTCCTCTTTGATAATGGTCTGAAGTTTATCTGGCCCGGGTTGCTTGAGAGCAAGATAAAGATTGATATCGTATTTCCCGCGATGCACGGCACCTATGGCGAGGACGGCTCTCTCATGGGTCTTCTTCGCATGGCGAAGGTGCCGTTTGTCGGGTGCGATATGGCCGCTTCGGCTGTCGCGATGGACAAAGCATTCACCAAGCAAGTTCTGCAAGCCGAGGGCGTGCCGGTAGTGCCGTTTGTATGGTGCACAAAATCCGATTGGAGTACCTCGATATTTTTGGAAAAGAGCGCGAAATTGAAATACCCGTTGTTTGTAAAACCGGTGCATCTTGGTTCGAGCATCGGCATCACCAAAGTAAAACGGCAAAGTGAGCTTGAAAATGCGATTGAGGTCGCGTTTCATTACGATAACAAAGTGCTTGTTGAAGAAGGCGTTGAGAATCTTATCGAAGTAACGCTCCCGATAACCGGAAACGATGAGCCAGAGCTTGCCTCCGTTGAGCGGCCGCTCAACAAAACAGGATTTTTTGATTTCAAAGATAAATATCTTTCCGGCGGGAAGGGGAGCGGAGTAAACAGCGAATATAGCGAGATTCCCGCAAAGATTGGCGATGAACTCACGAAACAGGTGCGGGAACTCGGCAGGAAGACCTACAAAGCGCTTGGATGTTCCGGCATCGCACGCGTCGATTTTCTCATCGACAGCGCGACCAATAAGATATTCGTCAATGAAGTGAATACACTGCCCGGCAGTTTGTACCACCACAACTGGAGAAAATCAGGGATCTCAAGCGTTGAACTTGTCATTAAACTCGTGAAGCTCGCCGAAGAGCGTTTCGAGGACGAGCAAAACCTCATCCACACCTTCTCCTCCTCTATTCTCCAAAAAGTCGGCGGCCCCAAAGCGCAATAGCTCTACTTTACCTAAGTAAAGTGGAGCCGTGGGCGCAGAATATAAAGGCGTATATGAACAAATATGGACCAAAAAACGGCGGTAAGGCAACTCAAAGAATTGGAGCGGTTGGGGAGAGGGAAACCGATGCGTCTTGCGGCGGAGGGGTGGAAGGAGGAGTGGCAGACCTTAATTTCCATACTTATGTCGGCGCGGACGCGAGATGAAACGACGGTGTTTGTCGCGGAAGAATTATTTTCAAAATACAAAACTCTCTCCGCGCTCGCTGGAGCAAAACCAGAAGAAATGTCCGCTATCATCGGGCCGGTGAATTTTTTTCAAAATAAAACCAAGTACGTGATTGCCCTCGCCAAAGTGCTTGTAGAGCGCTATAAAGGAGTGCCTCCGCGCGATATACAAAAACTCATTGAACTTCCCGGCGTTGGCAGAAAAACCGCCAATGTGTTTCTTTCCGAGTACGGCGCCGACGCAATCGGCGTGGATACGCACGTCGCGTACATCTCGCAAAGACTCGGTTGGACGAATCATTCGAATCCGCATAAAATCGAAAAAGACCTCGAAACGCTTTTCCCGCGAAACTACTGGAGCCGCGTCAATCGCACGTGTGTCCGTTTCGGCAAGACCTATCAAAGCAGGAGAAGAAAAGACGAATTGCTGGATAGTCTCAAAAAAATCTAACTCCCCCATCCTCCTCTGCGCTCCACTTTACTTAAGTAAAGTGGAGCGCAGAGAACACGGAGTAAAAATCGGCAATTTTTCAGCGAGGGATTTGGACGCGCTATCGATTACTTGAGAAACAATTCATCTTGCGCTAGTATTTCAACATGAAAGAGTCTCTAGATTTTGAATCCGTCCACGATAGAACGCACAAGTTGCTTACCGGGGTAGAGCAACCGCGCAATGAAGGCGAACATCAAATCATTCTTGCAGTGGAACTGTTTACTCGCAATCATCTTTCAGAAGGTATGCACATCGACGATGTAGATTTCCAAAACAGAATGATGTATTACTGGATATCTAATGGATATGCAAAAGCATTTAGAGATTTGATAACGCATCGGGATTTTAAGAGAAAAGAGAATTTCAGATTGAATGGTGATGTTTTGAATGTGACGCTCTCTGACGTGGAGTACTTCCTCCAAAATAAGGAATTGCCGGAGCAATAACCATCTTTGAAATGAGCGTAAAAGATTACGAGAACCGCGCGAGGTTTTCAGAAAAGCGCATCATCCGATTTCAAAATAAGGTTCTTGATTTCTACCGAAAGCGCGGAAGAGTTTTTCCGTGGCGGAATATACGCGACCCGTATGCCATTTTGGTTTCGGAAGTGATGCTCCAGCAGACGCAGGTGGACAGAGTGGTCCCGAAATATCTCGAGTGGCTAAAACGATTCCCGACCGTATCCTCACTTGCATGCGCACCGAAAGGGGAAGTCATCAAGGCATGGCAGGGACTTGGATACAACCGTCGGGCGCTCCACCTTAAGCGCGCGGCGGAAGTCATTGCCACAAAATACAAAGGAAAAGTGCCGCGCACTTTAGAGGAACTTCAATCCCTTCCTGGGATCGGGCCGTATACCTCCGGCGCCATCGCGGCGTTCGCTTTTGGTATGAATCTGCCGTTCATCGAGACAAATATCCGAACGGTGTTTATCCATTTCTTTTTTAGAGGAAAGAAAAAGGTGAGGGACGAGGAGATTTTAGAATTAGTTGTAAGAGCGTTGCCGAACAAGGTTCGACTTCTTTCCCGACATAAGGTCGAACTTTGTTCGGTGCGAGAGTGGTACAACGCGCTCATGGACTGCGGGGCGATGCTGAAGAGAGCCGTCGGTAATGTAAACACGTGCGCCGCAAAGTACGCGAAACAGTCCGCGTTTAAGGGGTCGAGAAAGGAGATTCGCGGAGCAATCCTCCGGCGCGCGACGGAAAAAGAAAAGGTTACTCTTGCAGATTTCAAAGAGCACCAAACAAAATTTTCCGTTCCAGAAATATTTTCCGAGCTCGCCTCCGAAGGATTTCTCCGAAAAATAGGAGAGGACTTTACGCTAGCGTGAATAGCGATGAAACGTTTTGTAAGGAAAATTGAAGATTTTTCGTGTGAGAGATGCGGCATGCGTGTAACGGGAAGCGGTTATACCAACCACTGTCCGCAGTGCCTTTGGAGCAAACACGTTGATGAAAACCCCGGGGACCGCGCTTCCCCATGCGGGGGAAATATGGAGCCAATCAGTGTTTCCGTTCACTCTCGCGGCATCTATCGCGTGCTCCATCGCTGCGCGCGCTGCGGTTTCATTCGCATTCAAAATGCTGGGAAAACGGACAACATAGAACGCCTTATTGAGCTTTCGACGAATCCGTTTAAGAAGTAGCTTTTCATCATTTGCACATTTTGGGTCCCCGCTTTCGCGGAGATGGCAAAAGAAATGACCGAGGCGTCATTCTTTTGTCAGCTCGTCTTCGAATATCTTTCGCAGGTTGGGCGCGACGCGCTCATTAAAATCTTTCGCGCTCTCGTGCACGTCTTCAGCAAGCAGAAAACGAATACCATCGCCGGTAGTCGCTCGGAGACCTGAATCAATATGTGATAGCGTAAGAGCATTGAGATCGCGCTCCCCGGTTGTTTTTCCCGTTGAAGAAGTAACGATAAGGCCAATGAGTGTATTTTCTTTGCTTACGACAGCTCCTCCGCTTGAGCCCTGTTGCGCCACGACCGATCCTCCCAAACTGAATACATCAGGCGTTTTTTCCTCGAAACTATACACCGTGCCGGTCATCACAATAGAAGAGCTTGGGTACAAGTCCTTCTGAATGGTAATGCCGCTCAAAAACCCGACGGGGTAGGCGGCAATGAGCACTTCCGCAGGTTTGCGGAGCGAATTGTCGCTAAAATCCATCGGGACATAGGGAAACAGCTCCGGTAGAGGAGTATTCGCGGCAATCGTGCTTTGTATGAGAAGCAGGGCGAAGTCGTTTTCTCCGGTTCCGGTCGGCTCGTCCGCGGTTATTTTTGACGCGTTGTCGCGCACCCACGAAGGAGGGATGAACAGTAGTGATGCCCGGTATTTATTTCGCGCCGGCTCGCCGGTCCGTATGACGCATTCTATGCTTCCCGGAGTCGGATAGTCTTGAAGCAAAAAGTATTGTCCCAAATGCGCGTTGGTGAGAATGATGCCGCGCGGGTCTACGATAACACCGCTTCCGGAGACGAGATTGAATGAACCGCCCCGCACGCTGGTACAGATGATGTTGACCAGCGCCGCTCGCGTTTTTCGGTTAACCTCCTCAAAGGAGAACTCTGGAGCTGGAGCGGTTGTTGATGCGTTTACCGTCGAAAGTTCTGGCGCGCGCGGCGATATCGGTGTTGCTAACGCGGCGTATGTTTCTTGTGCTTCCAGCGGCGGGGCAAGAAAAAGTGCGTTGAGCTTGTTTCGGGTAAGCGGCCCCGCGATGCCGGTACCTCGGGGAAATCCCGCCGGAAGAAGGATTTCAGCAGCGTATTTTTCCTGAAATTTTACAACCGCGGCTTTTGTGGCAAGACCGAAATAATTCGTTTCAGCTCCGGCGCCGCCAATGAGTCCCGGCGCGTTTACGCGCGTCGCGCTGTCGCGGTTGAGGAGTATCTGCAGATAGCGGACATCTTTTCCGCGCGCTCCAAAAAGAAGCGTGCGCGAAAAACGAAACGTGGAAAGAATGTCATCGTTTGGGAATCGTTCTGAAGAGAAGCCAAGTCCTGTTCGCGCGGCCTCAATTTTAGAAATTATTTCGCCTACTTGTGTCTGGATTGCTTCGACAGTTTCCGCGTATACGCGTGTTATTTCGGGGGCGGCTAAAAGCACGTCGGCGATCAGGGCAAACGTTAGAATTATGGAAACAATAGTTTTGAACAAAATTCGCATGAATGTCCATTATACAAGGGTCATACATAAATGACGAATCATGCGCCGGAAAATTGCGACCGACCACTTTTTTTGTTACGCTGTGGCAACTCATGCGGGTATGGTTTAGTGGTAGAATGACACACTTCCAATGTGTAGACCCGAGTTCGATTCTCGGTACCCGCAAAAAATCTACGGAGTTTTGTTCTACATATACTCAAACATAATCCGGAATACTTCGGCGATGCCGCAGGGGTGCCGGCTTCCTTTGTGCAACCGATTCATATCATGGCAACAGACTGGGCGAAGCAAGACAAAATCACGTGAAAAACCGCTTGCGAGCGGTAGCGGACGGTGTCGAGCCGGACCGCGGAATTTTGCGAGGCCTTTTTCTTTATGCAGACAGTGAATCGGAAAATAGTTTATACTAATGCGCATGCACATCGGCACGACGACACTCGCGATTCTCTTCGCCTATAAATTCCCCGCGCTGTTCTTCGGGGGATTCTTTTTGGGTGAAACCGTCATCATCCCGGCGGCGTTTCTTGCCGGGCAAAATATCCTTTCGCTCTCTGAAGTATTCTGGCTGACGTTTCTTGGGACCGTAAGCGCGGACGTACTTTGGTTCCTTGTAGGTCCCTTTCTATGGAAGGTCGCCCACCGTTTTGAGACCATATCAACAAAAAGCGAGGCGGTGCTGAAACGGCTTGACGAACTCTACGCGAATCAGCCGTTCCGCGCGCTTCTCGTGAGCAAGTTCGTCTTTGGAACCAGATTTCTTACGGTCATCTACCTTTCGTTTGAACGGGTCTCCGCACTGCGATTTCTTGTAATGAACTTCCTTTCGACGCTTCTGTGGCTCACCACGATAGCCGCGTTGGGGTGGCTCGCGGGGGAAAGTATCATCAATCTTTTGCCGATTATTTCGGACGTGAAATATGCGTTTCTTTTTATCGTCCTCCTCGTCATTGCTCTCAAGCTCGCGCCGATCTGGTTTCAGAAAAAAATCATGCACGAGAAGCCGCCGCTTTAAACACGCGCCGGAAATAGATGGGACGGTCTTTCACTGAAAAAGCAGAGACTTCAAGAACCATCCTACCCCAAGACCTTCTCTCTTCCCAAATGCACGCGAGAGGAGAATCTTGAATCAAAACGGTAGTTTGACAGACGAGTTTAGTGTGTATAATTAGATTTAGAAAGCAACCCAAATTAAAATTCAACCGAGGGGAGTTATATGGAAACAATTGGGGCAATTTTTAGAGCCGTCAGTATCGGTCTCGGACGAGTAAAGTGTCCGAAGTGTCAACGCCCCGCTGTAAAGTCAAGCCGATTCTACGTCAGGCGAGCGCGGGGAAAGTTGTTTGATACCGAGGTGCGGTATTACCGATGCCGCTGCGGCTACCGCTGGCTGCGCTTCTGGTGATTTCCGGGCCGAAAGAAACAGGTTGGGGAGGCCGGCTTTCTCGCGGTGAGAAGGCCGGCCTATTAACTTTGAAGACCATAGATGTTGTGTTACATTGTCTGAATGGGAAGCAAGCTCATGAAACTGTCCAAAAGAACGGGTTTTACCCTCGTTGAACTTTTGGTGGTAATCTCCATCGTTTCCCTTTTGTCGTCGGTGGTTTTGTCTTCTCTTAATTCCGCGCGCGAAAAAGCCAGAGTGGCCGCGGGCCTTCAGATGAGCGCGAATATCTATCACGCCGTCGGCGATGCGACCGTCGGCGCGTGGTCTTTCCAAGAAGGCGCGGGAAACACTGTTAATGATAATTCCTCGAACGGCCTCAATGGGACGATAACAGGGGGGACATACGCCTGGCAGGACGATCATCCAAGAGCCGGTAAATCCCTATTTCTTTCGGGCGGCGCTTACGTCAGTCTGGAAAATCCCGGCGGGAAATTAAACAACCCCAATAATTTCGGCGGCCAGACGGCAGGCTCCTCGGCCGTGGAAGCGTGGATAAAAGTTACGGACATGCCGGCAGGTTCCTACAACGGCAGCACGATAATTACCAGAATGGGCGGCATTCATTATTTTAAAGTCAACAGTTTTCTTGGCGGGAAACTGCGTACCATGGTTCGAACGTCCGGCGGGGTAAATTACTGGTCGACATCCAATAACGCCGTTGCGGTGGGAAAGTGGACACATGTGATTTTTGTCCTGGAAGCGGGTGTCGGTTATAAATTTTACATCGACGGCAAACTGGATGCGTCGGTGGCAGAGCCGAACTTGATCATCGCTGATTACGGAACCGATTCCGCCATCGGCAACATTGTTTGTTGCCCCGGTTCTTATCCGAATACCTTTATGAAAGGCAATATCGCGCTTGTCCGTCTTTATGGTCGTGCGCCGACCGCGTTTGAGGTGCGAAGATTGTTCGCCGACGGCACAGCCAGAATGGCGGCCTTGGATAATTCAATCGCATCCGAATGAAATACCGAGCAGTATGTTCCAATTCAAAAATGATACCGAGCTGGAGCATATTCCAAAACTCTTGCCTGCTACGAAGCTCTGAGAACTCTACGTTGACATGAATCTCCTCATATGCTAGCATGTTTCCAACAAAGCTACATGTAGAAAAGAGTCGATTCATAACATAAGTCTTTGTATTTATAAGTAGGAGCCAAAGATGACCGGAACAATCAAGAAACTGACCGACAAGGGCTTTGGATTCATTACCGGCGAAGGCCTTTCGAAAGACCTGTTCTTTCATAGTAAGGCGCTCGTCGGGGTGCAATTCAGCGAGCTTCAAGAAGGAGACAAGGTTTCTTTCGAGACTGAAGAGTCTCCGAAGGGAATGAATGCCGTCAACGTCCAGAGAGCATAACTCGCAGCGCAAAACACCCCGCCTCACAGGCGGGGTGTTTTATGTGTAGAGACCCCCCGCGCGGCGGTTTTTTGTAAAGCTCTGGTATATAATTCCTGTAAGTAATACCATTTCTTAATATCCCTTACCCATTATCCTAGACTGTTTAGCTTAAAATCTTGTTCTTTTGAGCACAAATTTGGAAGAGGTTGATTAGAGATGGTATCAAGATAACAGATAGATACGCAGTTTGCGGCTGTCACCGATGGAAGCATTGTGTTTTTTTTTGAGAATGCTATCATTGACTTTGCCATAGAGGGTTACATTTATTAACATAATTGACAAAACAAATGACATGAAAGAAGAAAAATTTGAAGAAACTCTTTCGGCAAGTAAAGAAGAGGGCAGTATCGCCGTCTTGGGCGAGCAAAACGAAACGGCGGAGGGTAATGGAAGCCCGGCAACCGAACAGGAAACAGAAAGCGCGCCGTTTGCAGAGGACAAGGAATTAGCTGCGCTTCTTAAAACTGCAGAGGAAGTCATGGACATGCCGCCGCCCCGCGATCCGAAAGAAATTGACGAAAAAGCCGAGCAGTGCGATCGGCTGGAAGAGCGCTTGAAGGAACTGCCGGATATAAACCAAGGCAGATTGAAGCGTCTGGAAAAGATTGAGAAAAAGTGGCGCGAGGAAATGGCGGTAAGACGCAAGAAAGCGGAACTTCCTGGTGAAGAGTACGAACGGTTTGCGGAAAGCGAAAAAGGAAAGGCGCTTCTGGCCAATCTGCAAAAGGTTGAGGTGGTGGTTGCGAAAATGGAGCGTGAGAAACGAGATGACGACGGGTTCGTGCGAACACGGGAAGCGTTACGCGCCAAGCAGGATGCCCTCATAGAGAGCGTCACCAATACCGTATTTGTTTCGGCAGAGGAGGCATTTGAGGAAAGAATCGCGAAGGCGGGAGCGCGCGCCCATGAACTGTATGCGCGTCGCGCCAGCGAGATTGCCGCGCGGGTTGAGGAGCTGGAAAAAGACCCNGAAGTGACGAAGCGGCGCCTTGAGCGGCTTACGGAAACCGAAGCGATAAAAGAGGCGAAAAGGAAAGAAACCGTGGAAAAAACAGCGCGGGAAAGAGTTGTCGTGGACATAGAACTGCTCAACGAAACCTTCGTTATCGCCGCTTCGCTGATTAACAGGCAAAAAGACGCCATTGCGCGGATAAAAGAAATAGCCGGCGAGGCGGCTGGTACAGATAAAATTCGCGCCGCACTGACGGATGCCATCCTGCTCGGAGAAGGGAAACGGCAGATTAAGAGCCCTGATGAGATTGCGCCGTGGAAAAAACACTTCTCTGCCGCGCCCTACCTTGCTTCTTTGTATGCGGTTCGGGAGCGCGGAAGTATCTCTGTGTCGGGAGTCGGTACCGCTTCGTATTTTGACAACTTGATTTTTACAGACGATGCCGACAAGAAAAGAGGGATTACGTCCGAGGTAAGCCAAAAGGCCCGTACAACGGTTGAGATGATAAACCAGGCCGACGCAAATGACCGCAAACTGCGCGACATTCTCGGCAGGGAATGGGAGACGGTTCATTTTCGCGACAAGAAAACCAGAGAGATGAAAGAGTCCCGCCAACAAACTCAATTCTGGATTGCGTTTGAAACGAGAAAGAGAAACGACGAGAGAGGAGAGACGGAAAAGTTGCGTCAGGCGCGCGTCGCGGAGGAAAAGCGGCGGAAAGAAGAAATCGTAAAGATGGCAACCCGCGCGAAGGCATTAGAAGCAGAAGTGCAGAGATTAAAAGACCAAGCAGGCGAGTATGCGGCGGTCTTTTTAACGCCGAGAGGCGCCGTGTTGTTGGAGGCAAAAAAGTCCAAGAAAGGCAATGCTTATATTGAAGTTGTTGATGCGATTGGCGAGGCGGAAGCAAAGGTGAAAAAGGGAGCCGCGTTTCTCCACTATTCAAATATGCCGGAGTGGTTAAAGGACGCGGTTGTATCATCCTCCCAACGCGACGCGCTTGATTCCGCATTGGAGATTTTGCGCAGACAGCGATAGATATTCTCCATTTTCGCGCCAGAGCAGTTTCTGGCATTGGAGAAGAAGATAATTCACATCTCTGTCATTCCCGTCCGCCGCCGCGGGTGGGAATCCAGGGATTTAAGAACTTTGAATTACGAAACTTCACATTCGGCGCGCTTTTGGAGCAAACGGCGTAAAAATCTGCTGATTTTTTGCCTCCCTCTCGCACCGTCGCGCTGCGAGAGTTGCTCCAAAAGCGCGCTTTCATGAGTTTCGTAATTCAAAATTAAGAAAAGTTTATCACTACTGTGCCGAGCCCTGAATATATTCGTTCACATTCTCCGGAGGGAGCGCGGAATCGGCTCATTGCGGAGAATCTGCGCTACCTGGAGGAGAAGCGGCTCAAACTTGAAGACCTGCGCGAAGTGTATAGCGAAGAAGAAGTGCGCCGCGACGCGGCATCGGTTCGGGAACGCGAGAATCGCTTCGCGCATTCAAGGGAGGGTGAAACGGGAAAGATGGCGGAAGCTCTCTTCCACAAAAATGTGAACAGCGGTGCGCGCATCTTCGGAGAACGCGCAAAAGCAACGCTTCTGTCCTTGTATGATGACTACGGCCTCTTCAACACCGCAAATCGCGAAGAGCGCGGCGCGTGGAGCGATGTAGTTGTTGAGTTCTTTCCGCGCACCAGCACGGGGCGGGAACAAAACAGAAACCCGTACCGATTTGTCGCCGGAATAGATGTAACCACAAACATCGCTCCGAAAGCGCTTGATGTGAAGACGCTTGGTATGAAGACCGCGCTGGACACGGGACAGCTGGCGACGGTCAAGTACTTCAAATCAGAAGAATCATCGTTCAATTACCGGTACACGGGGGCGCTTCATAAAATCCCGAGAGCGATGATTGCAATGGACTCCGACAGCACGTGGCAACTTGCGGAGCTCACCGACCGCGCGGAAACGGGAGAGGGAAAAGCAGAAGACATGATACGAACCAGCCCCCTCGCGCGCGTCGCGCTCGCGGAGCTTTTGATTCAGTTTGATGCTTTTCGCGAGTATGCGAAGCGAGTCGTGCGCGATACGGAGGCGGAGCGGAAATTTAGCGAAGGAGTCGCGCGCGTCGCAGAGATTGTCAAAGAAAAAGGGCTTACCCTTCAACAGCTTTCCGATAGAGTTATTGTTGCGAACCCCGCACTAAAAGAACTTGCAAAAGCCCTTCTGCGAAATTCGTTTCGCGTGCGTTCTCCAACGGACATAGCATAAAGTTAAAAATTAAGAACGGCATTGCAAGGCGTTGGACTTTGTGAACCGCCTCGATCTGGCCCCGCACGGGACACAGAATGTTCATTCGCATGGCGGCGTTCGTGGTGCCGCAATCACGCACGCCGTAGGCGGGTATGGTGACGCTATAAAAAACAGCAGCTGCTTTCGCGACTGCTGTTCGCTGTGGGAAGGCGGACTCTAGCCCGGGTGCGCCCCGGCTTCTTCGAGAATCTTTTCCACCTCGTTGGGTGGAAGAAACCCCGGTTCGCGTTTACACGCGCCGAGGAGCATATTACGGAGATGTTTTCTCACCTCCGTCTTCCGTTCTTTCGGAAACACGGGGTCCTTAAGCATCTCCAGAGCCATGCGCGATGCCTTCCGCGCCTCCTCCCTAGTTATTTTACGCATGTTCTCCTTTCGATACCCACGATAACACACACTGGGCAAAAATGCGAACTCAACTTCTCTCCCACATATACTCGAACATAATCCGAAAGGTCTCCGCGATGTACTTGCTCTCCACAAGGACCGTAATGAGCGATTCCTTGAAATTGGTAATAGCCACTTTGTCTCCGTACACAATAATCTGCACCGGTATGTTTAACTTTTCGGTCGGCACGATTTTACGAGTGATGAGATGTTTCTCATCTTCTTCCACGGGAAGCGCGGCAATCTTTCCCTCGTGATGCGGTGTGATAGCCCGCGTTTTTATATTTTGCTCCGCCTGCTTTTTCACTTGCTCTTTTATGAGGTGCAGGACTTCCTGCCGTCCCTCGTGTATCGGAGAGGTGATGATCATAATATCCGTTCCCGTTTTCAAGATATCTCCGTAGACCTCCTTAATGCCTTCTTCCCCCTCATAAAATCTAATGTTGGGTTTGTCCTGAAGGGCGTTGAACTGCGACACTAGAAGTCCAAACGCCGTACGAAGGCCTAAAGAGGACTGTTCCAGCTCTACTTTCCGTCTGTCGGCGAGCTCCTTTAGCTGTTTAGGATGTCGGGGTGCGAAGAAGGTGACTTTCCCGATATTCTCGCGCTTTTCTACAAGCTCAAGTTCAATGAGCCGTTCCAAGATTTTATATGTAAATGGTCGGCCGATGCCAGTTTTTAGGGAGATTCTTTTAGCCGGAGCCATGCCATTCTCCAAGAGAGACAGGTAAATTTTTGCTTGCTCAAGTGAGAGTCCGCAAGCCACAAGTGATTTTTCATTGAGTTCTGTCATATCGGTATGACAATAGTAGCATTATGACGTATAGCTCACAAGTAAACTGTCATGTGGTTTATATTCATAGCCATTTTACATGCGTATGGGGTTGACTTCTATCCAATAGGTGCTATGCTATTGGTGTCACAGTTAGGAGCGGGTAGATGCGGAATTGGACGAACTTTGACAGCTGAATATGGTGAAAAGGATAACGCGAAGCGAGAAATTTGCTTTGCCTCGGCTCGCCGTAGCTTTTGCGAAAGCGGCCAATGTTATTCCTCTTCGTCATGCTGACCGATAGCGTAAAAAACTCGAAGGTCGGCAGGACAGGAGGGGTCGCATCCTTATCGCAGATTATCGCTGATGGAAATGCGGGTAGTCGCAGGTAAGAATGAGTCCCGGCAACGCTCCCAAGCATGAAGTTGGTTATAGGACTCTGATTCGCTTGAACATTTGCCGCATTTGCTTGTCAAAAGTAACGAGCGTCGCATCAAGTGTACGAGCAATATGCAAGACGGCGTAGTCGGCAAAAGATGCCTTGCTTCCAAAGCGCAGAAAGAACTCTGCTTCATACTGAAAATTATTGGGATGAGCAATAACGCGCGGAGAGTTCATCGCAAATTGCAAAAACTTATCCGCCTGTTTCTTGGAGTGTTTGTAGCAAAGTACGCTTGCCGTTTCAGCCGTTACAATGTACGTGAGTACGACTTCGCCATCAAGCGAATTCCAAATAGAAAGCGCCTCTTTGTGGTGGACATCATTTTCAAGAAAGAGTGCGACCCACACAGAAGTGTCGAAGATGTACCGCATATTGAATTAAGCGCGATAGAGAATATGTCGAACGCGCTCGCTCGCCCTTTCCTTTTTTGCGGTCTTGGCGGGCAGAATGTACTTCTCAATTGGTTGAGTTTTGATGTTCTTTCGTTTCCCCTGTTCTCCTGGAAAGACGAAACGCCCGATATATTTAGTTGCGAATGTAGAGTGAGTCATAGTTTCTACAATACTACCAAAGATACACAAATAAACAATGCTATTCCTCTTTTCTCCGCCTGACAGGCGGATGAAAGAGGGGTCGCATCACAGCGCAGACTGTCGCAGACTTCACGCGGACAAACGCGGAAAAGTCGAACGACGGGCGCGCTGGAGTGATTCCTGAAGTAATTATTGAAATAGATCTCGTGGCAGTTTGGATTGCTTCACAATCGCGAGGAAGGTTCCAATCGGAATTGGTTTGTTTTTACCGTGAAGCGGCACGGGCACCGAGACTTTCAGATTTTCGTTGCGGAAAATCGCATGACTTCCTCGCTGACGCGACAAGACAAAGCCATTTGCCATGAGCACACGGATGACTTGTTTAGCGCTCCAAGCCCGCATAAGAGATTTTTGCCGAAGAAGGAGCTTTTGCCGATACCTCGTCAATTATCGGATGCATACGGTAGGCAGGAATCGTCTCACCATTTTCGGCAAGTTCCTCAAGCCACAGTTCGAGGACTTCCCGCGCTTTCTCCTTTGCTTCTTCAAATGTATTTCCAAAAGTCACACAGCCAGAAAAATCTGGAAACGAAACAGTATATCCACCTTCTTTCGCAGGCTGAAATATCGCGTGATAGGAGAGAATGTTATCGGTTTTTTTCTTCATGCACAACTATCGTATCACGTTCGGATTGAAGAATCCAAAAATGTTGTTCCTCTCTCATTCGTTCAAGCGGGCGGATGAAAGAGGGTTCGCATTCATCTTGGACGGATGTTCAAGGCGCGATTCCTGGCAATTTCGCCGGCCGATGGCGAAAAGCTAATTGAAGAAATGAGGAAATAGTTCGTCTTTTCCTATGTACGCTGTGGCCTGTTTAAAAATTTCCTTGAGAGTGCCTTTGGAAATCGGGTCGTGGTTTGGGATAAGCAGAGTTTGTTTCCCTGAAATACTTATTCTCCGGAGTTTGATGTGGCTTCCTTTCTGACCGAGTGGTTCGAAGCCAAAGGAATGGAAAATCTTAACCACCTCCTTTGCCTTGAGATTCTTAAGCATTGACCCCATGGAAGCGCGACGTAAGTTCAAAATTAGTGAGAATCGAGGGTGCGTTGCCAAACCCAAGCTCGGCGGGATTTTCTCCCTCGAAAAAGAGTTCGACGGCTTCAAGAATGTTGGACTTCAGTTCCTCGAACGTCTTTCCTTGAGTAACGATCGGGGTATTCACCCCGCTGGCCGTATAAAATCCGTCTTCCTCTGAAATGGTAAATTGAATGATGTTTTTCATATTCGATAGTATAGCAAAAAAGAGTAAAGAAACAATGCTATTCCTCTTTTCTCCGCCTGACAGGCGGATGAAAGAGGGTTCGCATTCATCTTGGACGGATGTTCAAGGCGCGATTCCTGGCAATTTCGCCGGCCGATGGCGGTTCCGAAAGGAACAATATGAAAAAGATTATTGCTCTTGGCGGACCGAAAAAGTCCGGCAAGAGCGGCTCACGTGAAGGAATCAAGGGACTGTTGCCGAATGGCAAAATCGTCGTTTTTGCCACGCAGAAATAAGGGTTATTTTGGACAAAAAGTGACAAAAACGCTATTCGGCAACAG
>C687J35021_10000911_pt1 | contig 22732 bp, 21 predicted proteins | sample RifCSPhighO2_12_FD_35021 | JGI IMG/M metagenome (IMG submission 35021) | reverse complement strand
GATACTCGCGAAAAACTTCACATGTCGCGCGCGGTATTCGCTATTAAAATAGGCGTTTCTGTGCGTACTTTAGAAAAGTGGGAACAAGGAAAAATTGTACCGAATGACCAAGCAGCCGCGCTTATTCTATTAGTAAGAAAATACCCTGATACACTCAAACGATTAGAAAACATCAGCGCTCAAGGTTAAAAATATCTCATCTCCTATCACAATCGAGAATTATTTATGACACTTAGTAATGGCTATGCACCTTTTGAATTAACCGATTATGTAGACAATCCTGTTGCCCTAATCCGCATTAACGCCGGAATAACCCAAGATGAATTAGCAACGTATATGAGTGTGACCCAAGCTTATATCAACAAACTTGAGGCAAAAAACAAAGTCACAGCTAAAGTTTTAAAGAACGTCCAAGCAGCAATTGAAGGCATAAAAAAATAAAATGTTTTTTAGAGCATCACTCGTGACGAGTGTTAAGTTAAAAATGCTCATCTAACTCGTAAACTACGATAAATTGAACCTAAATCACCATTGTTTAATTCTTTTTTATACAGATCAAGGATAGATTTATCAGCTCCATTAAGAACAACATTTTTTAGTGCATTTGCAGCATTAAGTTTTTCTTTTTTGGAAAAACCAAAATTGAATTTATGGTAAAAGAGTGTAAAAGATGTTTTATATTTAGATTGGCTGCTTCTCTTGGGAATATATTCGAGTAACTCTACTTCAGCTTTCACTTTCTCATTTAATTTAGATTTATCAATTGTCTTAGCTAAACTAGGGGTAATGCCATGCTTGAGAAGAGTCTCTACAACTCCGCTATATCCATTATCAGCAGCCCAATAAAGTGGCGTTTTGCCATGATCTTTACCACCTGGATGATTAGATGAAACATTCAAATTAGCACCTTTACTGATAAGGTAATCTACCACCTCTGCACGGCCTTTTGCCGCAGCCCAAAGTAAAGGAGTTTGACCACAGGCATCAACTTGCTCTAGCAATTCAGGCTTATTCTGAATTAACTTTTGCACCACATTCAAGCGACCTTCTTGTGCAGCAATATGGATAGGTTGGTATTGCATAGTAAAATATTTTTCGTCGAACTTACTGCCCTGCAATAATAACAAAGCTATTTGCTCATAGTCTTGATAACAGGTGAGCGCCCAATAAAGTATGGTTCTGCCATATTCATCGACTTTTGAAACATCAACTATATATTGATTTTCGGTTATGTAACTTGCCTGTGCAGTCTGATAAAAATAATTTAGTACTTGCTGATTACCTACTTTCTGAGCCCAATTTAAAAGGGACTTACCACTTTTATCTTTTTTGTTAAAACTAGCTAGCACTATTTTTTTTGCTTGCAAGCTCTCAACATCACTCTCTTTTACCAATGAAAATAATCGGCGATCATCAGTTGATAAGTCCTTATACTCCTCAGCATATGTTTTACGAAATTCAGCATACCAATTAATATTCCCTTGGCTTGTTAAGTCATCATAAAGATGAGGGAAATGCCGCTCATATTTTTTCTTCCAAAAAAATAGATTACCTTGAATAATCTTGTTCGAGATTTTACTCACCGCTGTAACAACAGATGCCTGCTCAAGACTGAGATAGCTATATATTTCAAATAAGATTTCTATAGGCAACTGATTAAAGCTAGCTTGTTTTCGGAGCATTGCACCTTTCCTCGATGAATATTTTTATATTTTGGTGTAATTATTGTATAGATAGCACATTAACATAACCTTATTTTATCAAGCAATTTCAGCAGATTTCACATCTAGCCAAACACTAAAAGGAACCCCAAACCATGTATTGTTCTTGTTTTGACCTATCAATTACCTGTAATCTGTTGGTTTTATTTGATGCCGGCGCGCGGAGTCGAACCGCGGACCTACTGATTACGAATCAGTTGCTCTACCAACTGAGCTACACCGGCTACCTCATAGTAACGCCATGACATAACGCGCATACTTGGATTAACATGTGAACTATACTGCTTTGCGCATATCAATGCATGCTCTGCTTTGAGTTGTTGTGATAAAGATTGAAAAAATCGCACTGCTTTTCATGCGTTCATAGTGACCGCGTACGATAATCGTTTTCCCGAGAAAGGATAAGATACAAGGATGAATCTTGATTTTTAAGTATTGATAAAGAGCCGCTTCCATTGTGTGATGATAAACAGTTGTTATCCTGGAAACACCGAGTTGATTTTGATCAATCATACTTTGTGGGTGTTGAAATATCTTTGGTATACGATTATTCATATTTTAGCCTGGAAAAAAGAAGCAAAAAGCAATTTTTTATTTTATAATTCCATTCTAATCGTTCCCAGGAAGCAATACTAGCTAGAGGAAAACAAGGAAAGCACTATGCCCTACGAATTACATATTGCAGCTGCGGATAAAAAAAATGGTTACCTTANAGTTAAACAATTGATTGAAGAAAAACCAGTCGAAGAACAATCAGCATACGTCAATTGCATTCATCCTGATCATCTATCTAAACCTGTAGACTGGGCAGCTCAATCNGGAAGTCTTAAAACATTAAGATATNTCATNAAGGTAGCGCATGCTGATTTACATGCCAGTGTTCATACTCATAATTTATTGTTTTGGGCATTAGAAAATAGTAAAAAGATCATTCAATATGTTGCNCGCCCCNANATTATCCAACAATTTCAAGATGGAACAACTGATTTGCATGCTGCGATTGCAATAGGAAACTTAAATAAAGTTAAAAAATTAGCTAAGCATCCTGGTCGGATAAATGAAAAAAATAGTCGTGATGAAACATCATTATTTTGGGCAGTTAAAGCGGAAAATAGAAAAATAGCGAGTTTTATTGTGCATCACCCTGATTTCATATCCCTAGATGCAGTAGAAAAATGGGACCCTCTTCATCGATATTTTGGAAAGAAATACTATTATGAAGGTAAAAAATATAGTAGTTATAATCAAGCATGCCACGCTTATAAAAAAGCAATTGACTTTTTGCAAAAAATAAAAATAATTGACGATCCCGATAAAGAACTTTTATCAAACTGCTGTATAGAATTAAGTAAAATTTATCTCGCAAAAAAAAGTAAGATTAATTTAATTCTTCAAGCTGTGCAAGAAGCTCTCCATTATGCTTTAGAGATTAAAAACAGCTACCATGCAAAATGTTGCCAAGCAGTGGCTTATCATCATTTGTTTTGGATTTATGAACAATTAGATAAAATGGATGAAGCTATTATAGCTTTTGAACATGCACTTGATTGGGAAAACGAAAACAAGAAGGAGTTGCTTATGCATACCCATGGTTTGTATAATAATATTCAAAACAATAATGTTTCTAAAACCATCCATGCACTTCAAGTAGAAATTAATTCTTTACAGGATCTCAATCCACTTCTTCCGGAAGAAAAAAATGACGTTTACAAACGTTTAGCATGCGCATATGATAATCTTGCTAATTTATACTGCCAATCAGGGCAACAAGACATTATTCATACACAACAACAAAGCATCGCTTTTTTAGAAAAAATAACTCCGAAACAAGACGAAGAGTTTTCGAAAATGGCAAAAAGTTATAAACGATTAGGGTTTTATTACATTCGCGAAAAGAATAGTAGTGAAGCAATTAAAGTATTTGAAAAATCAATTGAATATTGTTACCAAATTAAAAATGCCGTTGAAAAAGATAGTTTAATCCGCACACATCAATTTATTCTTGAGTTCTATAGAAATCACTATGCTATTTCCGAACACAAATTGCAATTACAAGAAGAAGCAAAAGCATGGGGATATGAATGTTTTGATACACAATCTGATGGTGATTGTTTTTTTCACGCGATAGCTCATCAAATGTTAAGATGCGGATCTCATTTATCTTGTGATGCATCGAGCTTACGCACAATGACGGCCAATCACATTAAACAATATTTTGATTTTTATCGCGGATTTATTGATGAAAAAAATCCTGACGATTACCTTGAAAAACTAAGCAAAAGCGGCACGTGGGTCGATCCCATTGGTATTCAAGCGCTTGCGCGTGTATTCCATGTTACGTTGGTTATCATTAATAGCGACCGTACCACACCAATCATTATCAAACAACTTCATTCACATGGCACCCTTTATCTAGGATATGAAATCGATTGGCATTATCAATCACTCATACCACGACCAGATTGGCAAGCTACTAAATTCATTCAACCCTTATTAGATGCAGCACCTATAGATGATTTCGTTACATTACCATTAAAACGGAAACGTGAAGAAGACGAAAAAAATAATGATTTACCGCCAAGTAAACTATATCGATCGTCACAAACTTTTTTTGAAAATAATCTTGCGCCTCCAAACTATCCTCTTGAAGATAACAAACCTAATGACTACCATGATATGCCCTACCATTAATATCCGTTGGCTCAAATACCAAGATTACTTGGCTTGTTGGCAAGCTATGCGAGATTTTACTCATCAACGAACAGATGAAACACCGGATGAAATTTGGTTACTCGAACATCATTCTGTGTTCACACAAGGGCAAAGTGGTAAGCCAGAGCACATCTTACATCCTAGTCATATTCCTGTAATAAAAACTGATCGTGGTGGTCAAGTAACTTATCATGGGCCAGGTCAATTAATGGTTTATACACTAATTGATATTAAACGAAAAAAATGGAATGTGCGTGAATTCGTCACATTACTTGAAGAAGCCATTATCGATTTTTTGGCCAGCTATAATATTCTTGCCTATGCCAATTGCAACGCACCAGGCGTGTATGTCAATATTCCAGAAAACTTAAATGATACTATACAAGAACACAAAATTTGTTCTATCGGATTACGCATACGCCGTGGCTACTCTTATCACGGCCTGGCTTTAAATGTTGCTATGAATTTAGAACCCTTTGCGAATATTCATCCCTGCGGATATCCAGGTCTTAAAATGACGCAATGTGTCGATCTCGGCGGCCCTAGTAATGTACATGAAGCTAGTAATCAATTGGTCAATTATTTATTGAAAAAATTAGGGTATAATGAAGCAAGTTTTATATGAGAACCTGAGTATGGCGAGTTTGAAACAACGCGGAGCAGATAAATTATCTCGTATCCCCATTAAAATTGAACCTACACTAAATCCATTACGCAAACCAGATTGGATTCGCGTGCGTATTCCTGCTTCTTCTGCTGTTTATGATTTAAAAAAATTATTACGTGAAAATAAATTGGTTACTGTGTGTGAAGAGGCATCGTGTCCTAATCTCCCTGAATGTTTTTCACATGGCATAGCAACCTTTATGATCATGGGTGACAAATGCACGCGTCGCTGTAGTTTCTGTGATGTTGCGCATGGCAAACCTGAGCCGCTTGATTCCAAGGAACCAACGCATCTTGCTCATACCATCGCACAAATGGGTTTACGCTATGTTGTGATCACATCTGTCGATCGTGATGATTTGCGCGATGGTGGTGCAAGTCACTTTACTGCTTGTATTCAAGCCATTCGAGAAAAAAATCCAGAAATTAAAATTGAAATTTTAGTACCTGATTATCGTGGTCGCATGGAAATTGCGCTTGATGAAACTGCAAAAGCATTGCCTGATGTGTTTAATCATAATATTGAAACCATACCTCGCCTTTATAAAAAAGCACGTCCAGGATCCGATTATCTTCACTCATTACGTTTGTTACAATCTTTTAAAATACGCTTTTCACCTATTCCTACCAAATCAGGATTAATGTTAGGATTAGGTGAAACCAATGCTGAAATTGAACAAACCCTGATTGATCTTCATACTCATAACGTTGATATGATCACCTTAGGGCAATATTTACAACCTAGTCGTTATCATTTACCTGTTACGCGTTTTGTTACACCAGAGGAGTTTAAACAATTGGGAGAATTTGCCAAACAACTTGGTTTTAAAAATGTTGCAAGCGGCCCTCTGGTCAGATCATCTTATCATGCTGATAAACAAGCTGCGGGAGAAAAAATAAGCTAATGTCAGATGTCGTCAGTCCTCTTTTACAATGGTTAAACGCGAATCCACAATGGGCAGGATTTGTTACTTTTCTCATTTCTGCCAGTGAATCAGTTGCTATTATTGGTACAATTGTTCCTGGCTCCATCACAATGACAGCTATTGGTGCCTTAGCTGGTGCAGGCGTTATTCCTTTATGGGAAACTTTATTTTGGGCCATATTAGGTGCGGTCATTGGTGATGGTATTAGTTATTGGATGGGACATTATTTTAAAGATAAATTGCGTGTGGCTTGGCCATTTCGTACTAATCCTGGTTTATTAGAAAAAGGCGAAGCATTTGTTCATAAACACGGTGTGATGAGTGTATTTATTGGTCGCTTTGTGGGGCCAGTACGTGCAATTGTTCCTTTGGTTGCTGGCATGCTTGGTATGAAGCCTATGCAATTTACTGTTGCCAATATAACATCGGCCATCGGTTGGGCACCTGTTTATATGTTCCCTGGTATTTTGCTAGGCGCAGCATCACTCGAATTACCACCCGATATTGCTATGCACGTTATGTTGGTGTTATTACTCATCACTTTATTTATCATTTTATGTCTTTGGTTGGTTTACAAAATGCTGCGGCTCATTAGTCAACAAACTGAAAATATGCTGGTTCGATTCTGGAATGTATTAAAAAAATCACGTTATTTCTATATTGCAACTGTCCTTTTAAAACATCATGATCCCAAACAACATCACGGACAACTCACTCTTATATTCTATTTTATCCTAACCACTTTTGTTCTTGCCAGCTTATTAACGTATGTTAAATGGGTTGGTCCAGCTTATATACCTATTAATGATATATTATTTCATTTATTTCGCGGAATACGTAATAACACGCTCGATCATATCATGCTAGCCTTCACTTTTCTTGGGCAACGACAAGTCATTCTCTCTGTTGTTTTTGTATTGATGATTTGGTTTATCGTGAAAAAGCGTCCGCGAGCTGCATTCCATACCTTAGCGCTTGGTGTATTTCCAATCGCTGGCATCTCACTCATCAAACATTTTATGCAAATTCCTCGGCCTTGGGGCATTCTTCAATCTCCACAAGGTTTCTCTATGCCTAGCGGGCACGCAGTGCTTGCAGCAACTATTTACATGGGTATTGCTTTTATGATCGCAACCCCATTACCTAAAAAACAACGATGGTTAATTTATACTCCAGCAGCAATCATTAGTTTTTTAGTTGGCATTTCTCGTGTTTATTTAGGAGCACATTGGTTTACAGATGTATTAGCTGCATGGTTATTAAGTGCGGCCTTATTAATTTTAATTATTCTTTCTTTTCATCGTCAGTATGAAAAACCCATACCCTTGCTAGGCATTTCTGCTGTTTGTTTCTTAACATTATCTATCAGTTATTCGTGGTTTTACTATCAACATTTTACCCCGTTTAAAATTAATTTCACTCAACTAGATTGGCCAACCACTACAATTGATTTGAATACTTGGTGGACAAAAGATGAAGCCATTCCTGAATCGCGAGTGAGTCTATTTGGATTTCCCTCACAAAATATTAATATTCAATGGGCCGGAAATTTAAATAAAATTAAAAACACATTACTAAAAAAAGGTTGGGCATTACCTCCCCCTCGGAATTGGGTCAGTACGTTGCACCGTATTTCAGATGTTCGCAGCTCACAATATTTACCTTTGGTTTCTCCACAATATCTTGACAAACAACCCAGCTTAATTTTAGTTAAACAAATCGGTACAGCAAAAAAACTTTTTGTACTTCGCCTGTGGGAATCTAGTCGTATCTTTCAACCATCGCACACACCATTATGGGTGGGCACCATTGGCATGATTCCTCGTTCTTATAGTTGGTTGTTTCGTAAACGCCACGATGGTGAATTAGAATCTAAGGATATGATCACTTCATCTTCTGGATGGGAGTGGAAACTTGTCACCGTTACATTATCCACGAATAAACATAAAAAAACGATACAAAAAATTATTCTTATCAAACCGATAACACTTTCATAGGAACGCTTATGTCCCAAGCTTTTATTGAACTTGCATTATTCTCTGCAAAAATACTCATTCTTGTTATATTTATTTTAATTGTTTTCGCTGCTTTCTTTGCTCTACTTGCGAAAAGTAAAGAAAAAATGAAAGGCCGATTGATGATTAAAAATTTGAATAAGAAATATCATGAATCAACAGAAGAATTGATGGCCGAAACATTATCCAAAAAAGAATTTAAAAAATACTTGAAACAAAAAAAATTAGAAAATAAATTAAAACAAAAATCTGACCAAAAAGAAAAAAATATCTACGTTTTAAACTTTCAAGGAGATTTAAGAGCATCTGCTGTGGTCGCGCTACGCGAAGAAATTACAGCTATTTTAAATGTGGCTACAACACAAGATGAAGTAATAGTGCGCTTAGAAAGCCCAGGTGGAACAGTACCAGGCTATGGTTTAGCAGCAGCACAACTCATGCGACTGCGCGCTAAATACATCCCTTTGACAATCACCATAGATAAAATGGCTGCAAGCGGCGGATACATGATGGCATGTGTGGCTAACAAAATATTATGTGCGCCTTTTGCCATTGTTGGCTCAATTGGTGTCATTGTCCAACTACCAAACTTTCATCGCTTATTAAAAGACAAACACATTGATTTCGAACAACATACTGCTGGGGAATATAAAAGAACAATTACTGTTTTTGGAGAAAATACCGAAGCAGGACGTACGAAGCTTCATGAAGAAATTGAAGATATTCATCAACAATTTAAACATTTAATTTCCCAATATCGTCAACAAGTGGATGTTCAAAAAATTGCAACCGGTGAGCATTGGTTAGGCCAACAAGCCCTGCATTTAAAATTAGTAGATGTAATTCAAACTAGTGATGATTATCTCTTAGAATGCAGTAAAAATGCTACATTATTTGAAATAACTTATGAAATAAAAAAAACCTGGTTAGGTAAATTAACTGCCGTAGGAAGCTTATTGCTTGAACGCACAATAACTACGACCTCTTAAACAGTGTTTGGTATTTGGTCTAATAATTTATTCTGGTTATTTTACAGGAGTTCCCGCGTTTGTAAGCGGGAATTCCTGTATTAAATTGCACGCAAACTAGTTACCAAACACATTTTTATGTTCATCATGTTCCTGGTTTACATTGACAAGCGCTTGCTTAAATTTATCTGCCTTTTCATAGACACCATGAGGAGCCCCTGATGCAAATAACTTCATACTAGCACCGATACCTAACAAAGCCGCGCTTCCTGCAACAATCATGCTACCAGCCTGCCATAGTAGTGTGGTACCAACTGCTATACCAAATGCGCTAAGCGGTGTGCTAAAACCAAATGAAGCCACCGCAGCCATTACACTTACCGCAACAATTATTGCACCAATGAACCCAACTGCTGCGCCAAAGAATTTCTTTAATTTTGGATGAGAAGGCTGCCCTGCCACATAACAAGCGGATTGTGCAAATTGATCCAATCTAGTATCTGGAAAATCTTCTCCCTCTTGAGAAAACGGATGTGCTAACAATTCTTTTGCCTGCCGTAACATACGTGTATAAACGTAATATTCGGGTTTACGATCTTCAGGTTGTCTGAATTGATCGCTTTCTTGCTGCGATATTTCTTCGGAAGCTGCAATCGCAAGCTCTTTCGCATATTTGCATAATGTTTTATCGCCAACTTTAGCCTGTGCTTGTAAATTAATGAGTGCTGTGTGAAAGTCTTGTTTTTCAGCTCTATCTAAATCACTTTCTGTTCGATGAAATAAAATAGGACTCTTATTTTTAAACAAAACAAATTGACCAAAACAAGTTTGACCAATGCTCAAAGAATCTGCCTGATGTTGTTCTTGCGCGTCTTCGTCAACTCTCATAGAAGGCAAACTACGCCTCCATTTTACATGAGTGGATTGCACCAATTGCGCTAATCGTTCTCGCAAATCAACATCTAAATTCACATTTGATTTGACATATTGATCGTACAAATCCCATATAAAACCACATAATTGAATATATTTAGTTCGCCAACTTTTTAATTCATCCTCTACATGAGATTCTTGCTCAGTTAAAATTGTTGTAAGTTTTTCTGCTAACCCATATAAACATAATCGTACTTTAAAATCTTGGATGGGATGAGTGTTATCATATTCTGTTAAAGACGTGAGAACATTATCACGCAATCTATCAAATGCTATTTTAGGATTCTCTCCTAAAGCCGTAAGAAATGTTTGCGCCTCATCAATATAGCGAGAAAGATCCTGATTACTTTTCTCTAAAGATTTTTGTTTGTTTGTAACCTGCGTTTTCCAGTGTTGTACCACTTCGGATTGTCGTTGCAAATTTTCAGAGTATGCATCTAGCACAGCATGTTTGTAATCACCTCTTTTCGCAAGATTATCGTGATAGACTTGTATATATGTCAGTTGCTTTTTAAGTTTTTGCTCATTCTTTTCGAGTTGCGCTTTCCATTTTTCAATGTTCTTATGAGAATAAGTAACTACACGTGGTCTAGGTTGCATATTTTTTCTCCTTATTGTAATTTGCTATTGTCCAAGCATGTAAACGCGAATTCGAGGAGCAAAAAGCACGCCTCGAAACAACAAAAATCAACTGATTGTCTATGAGTTATATCTACCAGTCAATTATTTTTTGTTTAGATCTAAAGAACACCCTTTTGCTGTTTTTTTATCCATGCCGTCTTATGGCTATAAAGCCATAAAATCAATTTATTGTTATATGGCTGTATTTACATATGATAAAAATTGGTTAAATTTGGAAAATACTCGTCCCATCAGCTTATCGATGCCCTTAACCGAAGTACCTTATAAAGGATATATCGTCGATCGTTATTTTGATAATTTGTTACCAGATAACGAATTAATTCGTCAACGACAATAAAAGAGCAACGATAGTTGCTTTTTTATTGTCGTCCCCAACCGGATTCGAACCGGTGTTAGTGCCGTGAAAGGGCAATGTCCTAGGCCTCTAGACGATGGGGACAAAGATGATTTGGAGCTAGGCGGGATCGAACCGCCGACCTCTTGCATGCCATGCAAGCGCTCTCCCAGCTGAGCTATAGCCCCTCTCATATAAATCTCTGAGAGAGCAGCGATTCTAATGAGAGTCGCGAAGATTTGTCAACTAGTGTCTAATTACATCATTTTTAAAACTAATTTTAAACGATACTCACATTTAAAAGTTATCTAAAATAATCATTTTTTTAACACTTTTTAATCTTCTCAAACCATACAAATTAATGTATAATTTCCTTTCAAAAATTATTCTAATAACATGATTCTTAACAAATTATTAAGACGAGGTTATGCATGAGCGGCGAGAGAAAAATTTCCTTTGGTGGTGAAGCAGAAACAACTATTAATGTCCGTTCTTTTGATTTCGACGGGTGTTTGTTTAATGAAAATTATACCAACCAATTTAGCACTGATTATGAAAAAAAGAAACTAATCCCAACGGATGAATTAGAAGAAGAATTAATTAAACGGCATTTAATCCCTTGCAATGAAATATTAGTTCAACAGATAACTGAAGAGATACAGAAAAAAGAATTTAAAAAAGTTATCTTGATGGTAGGATCTAATAGGCAAGATCGTCACATGGATAATGGGAATAAAGTTAGAGTAGGAAGAAACGGACCACTTCGTACAGGTTCTTGTTTCCCTGCGTTATCACATCTCTGTGACAAGCTTAATAACCAATACCCACAAGCGCGGGAACCTCTCTATTCCATCGATCCTTATTTATTATCGGACCTTTATAATAAAAGAGAAGCCGGTCATAATTTTAATGATTCTCAATCTACTGACCGGGCAATAGTCGATAAGTCAAAGGTTTCTCTTCTTTACGCACAAATACATAGAATCGCATCCTTGCAGAAATCAAATAACGTTAAGATTATTTATGATTTTTACGATGATCTCTATTCCGATGATATTCTCGAACATCTTTATGTTCTTTTTCATGCGAACCCTGATTTAATACCCGCTCATGTTACCTTGCGTTTACACCAATATGCAGGGCCTAATAATAACAAACCCAATCTATTTCAGATTCAAGGAACAGGTCAAATTGATTTTAACTATACAAAACGCATTCTAGGAATAACGAAAAAACACGCCGAGGCAAAAAGCTGTAACTTTTTTATTCTATTAGAAAATAAAAATAATTTAGCCCAATTTAAAACCTTGATACAAGAAGAAGAGCAAGCAGGCGAAGAAAAAACAAATGCTACCATCACCATCGCGCCACCGCAAACAACTCCGGCAGCTGCTGTCCCTAGACCAAACACAACTATCGCTCCTACTTCTACCAATCTGACACCTAAAAAACGTAATAACATAGAACGAGAAATTAATCGTTATATTGCTTCAAGAGGAAGAATAGAAAAAGAAAACGGCAAGATCAAGATTGTTCTCAATTGGACTAGTCGCCTTTTTCGTAATCAGACACTAACCAAGGAGAAACTAAATCTCGCTAACCAATTGCTAACAGCACTTGATAATAACGAATCATTTTCCGATCAAGCATATAATATAAATGACAGACATGAAAATATGTTACTATTGCAGCCGTATAAACAATCTTGCATGCCAAGCTTTTTTCGTAGTTTTCGCCAAAGCGATTTCAAAAAATGCATGATGCATATACTCAAAATAAGCAAACAAAATAGCTAGCTTGAGCTCGCATCACATCATAACGCATCGACATCGCTCATTGTGATGCTCATCTACTGGATCGCCTTCAACAATAGGCGGTTGGTAAGCAGCAGGTTGGATGTGTGCAGACAAAAAATGAGTCTCTATCATCGTTTGGGTTCTAAACGCTATTGCTTGATCCTCTGTCAGGTGCGCCTGAAACCGATTTAATATGTCTTGAGCGCTTAAAGCATGAATCACCACTTCAGAACCATCTTCATAATGAAGAGTAACATCATAATGAGGCGGCAACGTTTTATTCTCATTATTCTTAAGATCAATATCGATGTCTCGTATATTTGCTTCAGTTTTCATTCCTAAGCTCGCCTTATTCAAGTTAAAATATGATTTAAACGCTCAATCACTCGTTTGCGACCAATTAAATAAATAGTGACATCAATAGGTGGCGATACGCTTCCACCAGTAAGTGCTATTCGCACTGGTTGCGCTAGTTTTCCCATTTTAAAATCATGTATCTTAGCAACTTCCATGAGTGTCTCATGTATCATTTCCTTCGTCCATATCGCTAAATGAGCCAAACGATCGCGCAGCATGACTAACGCTCCCATTAATTCAGCAGTAAAGTGAGTGCGCATATCATCCGTTACTATCACTTCTTCATAAAAATACCGGCTACGCTCAGCCATCTCACGTAAGGTTTTAACACGTTCACACTGCGCATGGGTCACTTCATTTAATGGCGGCCCATTTGCCGTATAGATGCCTAATTTTTCTAATTGCCAAGCAAATTCTTTCATGACTACAGCAGGATCACCCGTTTTAATGTAATGTTGATTCAACCACATTAATTTTTCTTGATTAAAAGCAGCGGGCGCACGATTGATATCAGTAACGTCAAAATAATGAATCAATTCTTCAATGGAAAAAATTTCTTGATTGCCATGCGACCAACCCAAACGCACTAAATAATTAATTAACGCTGCCGGTAAAAACCCTTCTTCACGGTATTGCAACACACTAACTGCACCATGGCGTTTGGAAAGACGTTTGCCATCACTTCCCAAAATCATAGGAACATGCGCATAATGCGGTAATGTTGCGCCAAGCGCACGCAAAATATTAATTTGGCGCGGCGTATTATTAATATGATCATCTCCGCGAATCACATGGGTAATTTTCATATCCCAATCATCTACTACAACAGTGAAATTATAAGTTGGCATGCCATCACTGCGAGCAATAATTAAATCATCTAATTCTGTATTAGCAAAACTTAATTTGCCGCGAATCAAGTCATTAAACTCAACTATCCCATCAGTTGGATTCTTAAACCGTATCACGAAAGAATCTTCTTGGGTGGTTGTTAAATTACGACACAAAGCATCATAACGAGGTTTTTCTTTACGTGCCAATTGGGCTTCACGCAATTTTTCTAAACGTTCTTTGGTACAATAACAACGATAGGCCTTACCTTGTTCTAATAACAGATGAATCACTTCCCGATAACGATCCATATGTTGGGTTTGATAATAAGGACCTTCATCATAATCTAACCCCAACCACACCAAGCCATCTAAAATAGCCTGTACCGATTCAGCAGTAGAACGTTCACGATCAGTATCTTCAATGCGCAAAATAAACTTACCTTGCATTTTACGCGCATACAACCAGCAATATAGAGCGGTGCGAGCACCACCTATATGCAAATACCCTGTGGGGCTAGGGGCGAATCGAGTACGAATCATTTTGTTTACCTATCATGATGATATTTTGTTGACCGATTACAGAAATAGTATAGTTTGGTATTGTAACAGATAACTTTTTATACGTAGCATGTCGCTTGAAAAAAAAGTGCAGATGGCTGTTTTTTTTATTACTGATGGCTTTTAAACGCGGTGGGAATGCTGCTTTTTTAATCAGTTTTTTATTGACGAATGCATGGCTTTCTATAATCTGTTTCTCCTGCGGTGGTCGTGATTCTTGTTTTTCAAAAAAATCAAAAATAGTTTTTTGATTCGTAATCGTATCAATCGATCGACCAATGTATGAACAGGCAGATCCAAACGCCCCTATAGTTAACGGCACAAAATAAGTAAATAACGCCCACATCGCAATGGCGGCTTTTTCAAGAATAAAACGTACTCCAACAAAATGTAGCGGAATAGCGACGATAGATAGCGTAAGCCCGATGCAACAACCTGCAATAGTAGCAATTTTCTCATTGGTTAATTGTTCTTTGTTTAGAATCGTATCCAGTGATAAGCCAATATATTTCCCTGCTGATGCAAAACTTCCTGTCACAATAACCAAAAATAACAAAAGAGCGAGCGAAGAAGGCAATAATGAACTAGCACCAGTAAATGGAATAGCAGCAACACCAGTTATAATGAGAATGATAGATAAAGGCACCCCAATGATACAACCAAGCGTAGTCAGTGCTTTTTGGCATGAATTAAAACGATTTTTGAAAAAATACACGATCTTGCGCACTGTCTTCACCCATATCATCAATACTTCAAGCTAATTGTGCCTTAAGATTCATGACAAAATGATGACAATCATTGCTTATGAATAATGCGATCGGCTGGGAAAATACAAGTAAACGTACTGCCTTTATCAGGCACACTTTCAATTTCTAATTGGCCAGCATGTCGTAATAGCACATGTTTCACAATAGCCAAACCCAATCCCGTGCCGCCTCGTTCTCGTGATCTTGCTTTGTCGACTCGATAAAATCGTTCCGTCACGCGCGGAAGATGCTCTTTTGCTATACCAATTCCCGTATCAGAAACACGAAATATTCCTCGCCCATGAGGGTCGCTACCCCATTCAATATGAATATGACCTTGATCTGGTGTGTATTTAATTGCATTCACAATAAGATTAGAAAATAAACTTCTTAACTCATTTTCAGAGCCATTCATTAATACGTAAGCATTGGCTCGTAAACTAATTCTATGTTTTTTTTCACCGCTTAAATTTTTTGCATCTAGTTTAATTGTCTTTAAAATATCTGCGATCACAATACCTTTCTTTTCATCTGATGGATGATCTTCACTTTCTAAATGCGATAACAACAACAAATCCTCAATAATATCTGCCATACGTATACTATGTTGATACATTTGAGTAAAAATTTTATTCAACGTTTTTTTGTCTGGATGTTTATTATTTATTAATGTTTCAAGATACCCCTGAATCACCGTGAGTGGTGTGCGTAATTCATGAGAAACATTAGCAACGAAATCACTACGAACTTGTTCGAGATGTTTAATATAATCTTTTACTAACCGAGGTAATTTTCCTAATCGAAGTTCATTTTGTTTTTTCATCATCTGCCCCAGAAAAAAAATAGCCACTACCTCTTACCGTTTTAATGCAATGATGATAGCCAAAAGGTTTGAGTTTATGCCTCAATCGTTTCACTTGCACATCAATCGTACGTTCATCGATATAAGCATTACGACCCCATATATGAGTAATTAATTGATCCCGCGAATATTTTTTATTGGGATGAAGCATAAAAAAATAAATTACTTTGTATTCTGTTGGTGTTAATTTCAATACATGTTCCCCAATAGACACTTGGCATTTATTAACATTTAAAATCAAACGATCTACTTTAATTTCATCAGAAGTTGATTTGATTAATCCACGACGTAATACAGTCTTAATTCGCGCCGAAAGTTCGTTAGGAGAAAATGGTTTGGTGAGGTAATCATCCGCTCCTACCATCAATCCTTTAATTTTATTATCTTCTTCAGCTTTCGCGGTAAGCATAATAATAGGAATATCTTTTAAAAGATCCTGTTTTCTGATTATTTTGATAAAATCAATACCACTTTTATCTGGTAACATCCAATCCAAAATAATAACATCCGGTATATAATGTGCTAACACATCCATTGCTTTACTAGTATTTTCGGCATCCATTAGAATAAAATCTGCTGGAGATAATGAAAAACGTAACATATCGCGTATAGCTTCTTCATCTTCAACGACTAACAACGTAATTTTATTCATGGAGAGAACCCTAATTTTTTCAGCGTGAAGGAAATTGTATGCGTTTCTGTTGACCTTTCCAATGCACCTTCATAGAATTGCACTGCATTGATGGGCGATTAGCTCAGCGGGAGAGCACTACCTTCACACGGTAGGGGTCAGTGGTTCGAAACCACTATCGCCCAATCTTAGCATCATACCCATCGCATTTTTGAAAAAGCCTCACCCCGAGAATTTTTACGCTAAGAATGGTATCATATCATGAACCATGTTTTTGAAGCGGATGAAATGATGATCGAAATGACCCTGGCGCAAGCTATAAACATTCTAAATACTCCTACTTCTCCCCTATTTCCCGATAAAAAATTTACTGGTTTGAGCATCGATACACGCACCTTGCAACCTTCGAATCTTTTTATTGCACTAAAAGGATCACATGCTGATGGGCACAATTATGTTGAATCCGCTTATCAAAAAGGTGCGAGCGCAGCGTTGGTCACCCATTTAATAGCATCACCACTTCCACAAATACTAGTGAATGATACGGTAATGGCTCTTGGTCTATTAGGTAAGGCTTGGCGCAAATTATTTCACATTCCTATGATTGCAGTAACGGGTAGCAACGGTAAAACAACGCTTAAAAACATGATTGCTGCCATTTTAACAGCTGCATGCCAAAACAATAGTACTCACGTATTAGCAACTCAAGGAACGCTCAATAACCATCTTGGTTTACCACTCACTCTCGCTCGTCTTCATCCCAAACACCGCTATGCCGTTCTTGAAATGGGTATGAATCATTTTGGCGAAATTAAATACCTCACCCAACTCGCACATCCAACAATCGCTGTCATTACCAATGCTGCTGCTTGCCATCTTGAAGGTGTCGGTGATATAGCAGGTGTTGCGCGCGCTAAAGCAGAGATTTTTATCGATTTACCAACAAATGGTGTGGCTATTTTAAATCGAGACGACGCTTTTTTTACCTATTGGCAAAAAGAAATTAACGATCATTCTTTGTTAACATTTGGCTATCATCAAGATGCTGATATTCGCGCTCTTATTCATGAAAACACACCATCATCCGCTATCACCTTCCTCACTCCAAAAGGGAAAATAGATATCCAGCTTCCTTTACTTGGCAAACATAATATTTTAAATGCTCTTGCTGCTACCGCAGCTACACTGGCCATGGATATCGACCTTACTGCAATTAAACAAGGTTTAGAAAGTTTGGAATCCGTACCTGGACGCCTGCAATTACACGCGTTAGCAAATGGGGTAAATATTATTGATGATACATACAATGCTAATCCCTTTTCTTTACAAGCTGCGGTTGAAACGCTTGCTACTTTTCATGGGAAAAAAATTCTTGTGTTAGGCGACATGAAAGAATTAGGCACAGAAGCGAAACCCCTACATTTTGCAGCAGGTGAAAAAATTCGGGCAGCTGGCATTAATTATTTATTCACCTATGGCGAACTAAGCGCTCACTGTTCAAATGCATTTGGTGAAGGCGCTTATCATTTTAGTGAACAAGATAAACTCATCGATGCGCTTAAACCATTTCTATATAATCAAACAACCATATTAATTAAGGGATCACGTTCCATGCGTATGGAGAAGATTGTCGCTGAATTAATACTTTAGCTGGAGATAACCATGGGTATTAAAACGCCAATTACTATTGCTTACGGGGATGGAATTGGCCCAGAAATCATGCGAGCAACACTCCATATCCTGGATGCAGCTCAAGCTCCTATTGATCCACAATTGATTGAGGTTGGTGAAAAAGTTTATCTGCAGGGAAATACATCTGGTATTCCTCATGCTGCATGGGAGCTTTTAAAACGAACAAAAGTATTATTAAAAGGACCCATCACTACCCCTCAAGGTGGTGGTTATAAAAGCTTAAANGTTACCTTACGTAAAACACTAAGCTTATTTGCAAACGTTAGGCCTTGCGTATCTTACGCNCCTTATATTGCTACAAACTATCCTTCTGTTGATCTTGTGATCATTCGTGAAAATGAAGAAGATACTTACGCTGGTATTGAACATCGACAAACAGAAGAGGTTTATCAATGTTTGAAGCTAATCACCAAACCAGGTTGCGAGCAAATTATTCAATATGCATTTGAGTATGCACAAAAATTTAATCGTAAAAAGGTAACGTGTTTTACTAAAGATAATATTATGAAAATGACCGATGGATTATTTCATCAAATTTTCAATGAAATCGCTGCTGAATATAAAACAATTGAAAACGAGCATTTAATCGTCGATATCGGTACCGCGCTATTAGCCAGTCACCCAGAACGTTTTGATATCATCGTCACTTTAAATTTATATGGTGACATTATTTCTGATGTTGCTGCGCAAGTTGTGGGATCTGTTGGCCTTGCGGGTTCTGCTAATATTGGTACTCAAATGGCCATGTTTGAAGCGATACATGGCTCTGCTCCTGATATTGCAGGTAAAAATATTGCAAATCCTTCTGGTTTATTAAATGCAGCCATTCAAATGCTCATCCATATCAATCAACCTGAAACCGCATCTTTAATTGAAAATGCTTGGCTGAAAACCCTAGAAGATGGTATGCATACTGCTGACATTTATTCTCATACACACAGCAAACAAAAAGTAGGAACACAAGAATTTGCGCATGCAGTCATAGAACGATTAGGTCAGCAACCATCTCATTTTAAACCCGTGCATTATAAAACAGGTGCTTATACCAAAATTGAATGTTATGGTGGCCGCCCACATGTTTGCAATGAAAAAAAATTAGTGGGTGTAGATATCTTCATTGATAATCCAAACGATAGGCCTGCTCATGAATTAGCTGCCAAATTATCGACTTTAAACGGACCTTTGCAGTTGATTGTTATTACAAGTCGCGGTTTAAAAATTTGGCCTCATAGCACAATTGATGCGCCTTATCTGCGCCATTGCTGCTGTCGTTTTCAATCTTCATCTGATTTAAACAACCTGCAACTCATTACTCATCAAACTATCATTGACCTTTTAGCACAATGTCATACACTTTTGCTGGATGTGATCAAAACAGAAAATTTATATACCTTTGATGGAAAGCTAGGATTTACGCTAGCGCAAGGACAGTAAGGCTTGTATCTTCTGCAAATATGCGTTACCTTTCATTCAGTAAAGAGGGCGTACCAAGTGACAAAACGACCAAATAAACTACCTACTCTTGAAGACTCGCTGGCTGAAGTCTCTCAACTTGTTGAAAAAATGGAACATGGAGAATTAACTTTAGAACAATCTTTAACCCATTTTGAAAGAGGGATTACTTTAGTCAAGCATTGCCAAAAAATACTTGAAGAAGCAGAGCAAAAGGTACAAATCCTCATCCAAAATAATAATCAGGAAGAATTATCAATTTATAGGGAAGATCAAGATGAGAGCCCTGAAAGAAATGAGCACAACAACTAATTTAACTTTGGACGAATTTTCTCAACTTTGTATCCCACGTCTTGAAAAAGTTTACGATTTTTATCTGCGTGACACACCAGCTTTAGCTCTTAAAAACACCATGGAATACACGTTGCAAAACAGCGGAAAACGCATACGCCCTCTGTTGATTTATGCAACTGGCCGTATATTTGATGCACCTTTAGAAAATAGTGATCTTCCAGCTTGCGCTGTTGAGTTGATTCATACCTATTCTCTTATCCATGATGATTTACCTTGTATGGATAACGCCGATTTACGTCGCGGCAAACCAGCTTGTCATAAAGTATACGGTGAAGGGATGGCGGTCTTAGCTGGCGATGCCTTGCATACACTTGCTATGCAAATCATTGCAAGTTACCCTGCGCCTTTAAAATCCCAACGCCGTCTGGATATGATTGCTACTTTAAGTGCAGCTTGCGGGCCATTTGGTATGGCAGCTGGGCAAGCACTTGATCTTTCAATAATGAGCGATAAAAATATCTCTTTAGATTTATTAGAAAATATCCATCGTCTAAAAACAGGAGCATTATTATCTGCCTGTGTTGAGTTGGGTCGATTAAGTTCAAATGACGACGATGAACTTCACCAACAATCTCTAAAACAATTTGGTGATCGCATTGGTCTTGCTTTTCAAATTCAAGACGATATTTTAGATATGGAAGCAAACACTGAATTACTTGGCAAACCTCAAGGCATAGACGTTAAAAACAGCAAATGCACCTATCCTTTGCTTTATGGACTGAACCAAGCAAAAGAAAAAGTTCAATCGCTTTATCATGATGCACTAGATGCCATTAATATGTTTGGCCATCAAGCACAATTATTACGTGAATTAACAGGATGCTTGCTACAAAGAAAGAGATGATGATCATCTTGATTTAAAAAATTGCTTCCAATCTAATTGATCAGCAATACTAAAGTTTAGTTCGCATAGCGCTTTAAGGCGAGGGTCATTTCGTTCCTTAAATAAAGCATAAATATATTCACCATTACCCGTGTTTAATTTAAGTTTAATAGGTGGCAATTCACTTTCTTGTTCTGGTAGTGGAATGTCCTTCTTTTCAATCGAGCAACAATAGCGGTTGTTTGCTCCTTGATCAATGCCAATTCTTTCTGACATTCCTGATATTGTTACTGTTGCAGTGCGCTTAGTTTTATCTATTTTTTCTACCACAATCACTTCTTCCAAGTTAAGCTTTTCTATTTCTTTACGACATTGAGGACTATGTAAAAATTGTCCCAGTGTTTGTTTGATGAGAGCTTGTGTGGAACCATGAAAATTTACTGGGGGTTTATCCACCGTTTCCTCTTCCTCTATACTAATGGATTCTGCTGTGCGACGCTTAAACCATGCAACTGTTTGTGAGATAGCATGTACAATTGCAATGATTGGTAGCATAGCAATTGTCAATGTAAATACAAAAATAAGGCGCAGAATAGCATTTCCCAGGTAATCAATAGCGCGTAATGGATGATAGAATACATTGGCGGCGAGTTTTTTCAAATGGGCTGCGATAAGTTGTATTTTANTTTTTTTAGGTTCGACAGGTCGTTTGTGNNCTCCATTTAATGTGATCAACTGATTCAATTCTTTATCCGACAGATATATTTTTTCAATCTTAATTTTATTCAGTTGAGGGACCATCCCAGTCAACTTGCTAATAAATTTTTCAAAGTCGGCTATTTTAACTATTTCAGGTTTTCCATTGGTATCAACATAATAAAGCTTGCGCGTGCAAGAAAAGCGTATCGACACGTAACACAAGTGATTTCCACCTATTGTAAGAGTATCCTCTTCTATCAAAATATAGCTATTTTTATATTTCCATAATTTTGTCTCCGGAAGAGTCGACATTAAATGAAGGGCACACCTTGTTTCCCGCTCTACCGCACAGAGTTCTTTTAAATCCTCAACAAAACCAAATAGCCCAAGCGTGGCATCATCATAAAGAGAGTCAAATACATATGTAGTATCCTCTACCTTTTTCATAAAATCAGTTTGTAATGTATGAGAATGGGGGAAAGAAGAATTAGGACGCATGACATGCGCGAAAGGGTTGTAAAATTTAAAATTAAATATCATTCGTTTTTCTCCTTAAAAGCAATGATGGAGCTAAATTAGATAGAATCATTTTAGCAATGTAAACAATTTTTCTTAAAATACCCTTATAGACAATTAAAAAAACGCTTCGTCAGTAAAATATATCTTATGTCTTACGTGATATATGGTCAATAGCTTACATTTCTGCGCATGCATGGCATGTTAAGGTTTGCCCCTAACTGATTATTGTTGGAACCAAATGTTATAAATGATCAAAATACGAGCTATTTTTATCTTGAGGAACCCTAAGAATGTTTCATTCACAAGTTAATAATCCATATTTACCGCTAGTTGAGCAAAGTGAGGAATTAAGTGATGTTGAAATAAGTAATGCGCTGCAACTCATTGATAAATTACAATTGGCTTTTGAAATCATTCGTCATAATTTTAGTGAACCCTTAAGAGGACAATACGAAAAATTACTCTCAACACCACCTCATGCTCCTCATAATAAGAT
>C687J35021_10000910_pt1 | contig 22749 bp, 12 predicted proteins | sample RifCSPhighO2_12_FD_35021 | JGI IMG/M metagenome (IMG submission 35021) | reverse complement strand
TTTAATAGGCAAGGGAAGGCAAATAGGGTTTAGCAGCACTATGGGTGGTGTGTGTTGTGTAAGGGTAAATTTTAACAAGAATTACTTTATTAAGTTTATAACCCACTCTAAAGAAAAAGGCGAAGAAATTTTCGGAGATAAAATAAAGTGGTCTTTTGGGCAATACCCTGATTGGTGGAGGGCAACCGTATATAACGATAGAGATAATGTCCTCGGTCTTGCGAGAAGGGGGGATAAGGGAAAGAGGGGAGGGGCTAACAGCCGGATACTTGTATCTACCCCAAGGGTTGATGCGATCAATGGCGGGGCACCCAACCTTGTCTGTGTAGATGAAATAGGGCTTATCCCCCTTTTTACAAAAATGATGCTTGAGGGGAGGCCGGCTATGTTTTGGACTAACCCAGAAACAGGCGAACTTGAAATGAGAAGGCAGGCGATACTGTGGGGTACCGGAGGACAAATGGACAAAGCCGGCGAAGTGTTTGAAACCGAGTGGCAGTCAGCTAAGGACGCTTGGGTAAACAGAGATTTCGCCTACGGATTCATTCCTATATTTTTTGATTGCTATGCAAGAGAGGGGATGACAAGACAACACTACCTCGACGAGAAACAAAGATATTATAATAAAAAAGGGACAAAGTTAGAAGAGTCTATAACACAATTCCACCAGCATTATCCGGTTTGTGAAGAAGATATGTTTAGAAGGTCGGGGAAAACCATAATCTCAATAGATAAAATCTACGAACATATTGACAGGATAAAAAGCGTAAAACACATAGATAGGGAACAGTATGGTTATTTTAATCCCGTGTTTGATATTAATAGTCCGTTTCCGGAAGATATAGCTAATGCATTAAAAGTTAATTATAAGGTAGTGGGGTCAGAGTGGGTGCCAACAGAAGGGATAGAGGACAAAAGAACAACTACGCTAATTTATAAACACCCTGTAAAACTATGGAAAAACAGATATGTAAAAGGGACAGACCCTATTAATGCACAAACAGGGGCATCTCTTTTTTCTTCCTCTGTGTGGGATAGGGTAGATAATACAGTTGCCTCTGTTTTAAATTATAGAGAAAGAGATTATAAACAGGTATATTTACAAAGCCTGTTACAGTCTATGTATTATGATTTAGAGGGGATGAAAGAGTTAACCGAAGTTAATATAGGCACAAATTATTTAGATTATATAGAAATGTTGGGAAAAGACAACTATATAGTACCCAACATTATGTTACCACCAACATTACAGACGCCATCGGGAGATATCCGGGGTATAAATAATAAGGTAAATACAGCAAAAAATATAATGTATAAACTTATTGAATTATTAGATGTCTATGGTTCAAATATATGGATAGATGAATTTTATAAGCAGCTTGTGCATTTTATAGAAAAGGACATAAAAAGTCCAAGCGGCGGGGCGATGATAAGGTATCAGGCGGATAATCCGAGATTTCACCGGGATGACGTTATATTTGCGGTGGTTTATAGTTATATATGTTCTCTTTGTTATGCCGATTATAAACCCGAAGAAATAGATGTTAATGCTTCGGAAAACAAAATTACGACTAAATATATTTGTAATGAATCAACCGGATGGTCTATGCGGCTTGTCAGGATGCGGGGAGATAAAATTGTTGGCTATTTGTGAAAATATTTGTTTTTTTGAAAACAATGTGTATATTTGCATAAGAAGTTCAGGGTTGCTACTTCTAATCTTTCAGTACAGGAAGATGATAAAAGGCAATGACCCGAATAACCGAGCTCGCAAATCCTGCTCTGGAGAACAACACCAACAGGAGACCGATTTAAAGTGAGCACCTTACGGGAAGGATCATGGTTATTAATAGGGTCTGATATTACCAAGTACCTATGAAAGGTAATATAAACGAGGCTAAAAATAGTATCGGGAAAAATGTTGTATATTTCCTTCCCTGAGGTATCCGGCCCTTGACAAAACGAAGAGTTCGGGGGCCGGGTTTTTTTGGAAGATATGTTCTCGTTTTGGTTTTGTTTTGTAATTTGTTTTTAAGGGTCTCCTCTCCGGAGACTCTTTTTTTTAAAAAAAATTTGTTTTTTAACAAATAATATATTTATATTTGCAGTAGTTAAATACTGTGCGGATTTTTTTAACCGTACTGTTCCGAACCGCACTTTGGAACTGTATAGAACTAAATTTTATTATTATGGCTTTTGATATTTCAGTTTTAAACACCCCCGTACTGACAACGGATTTGACAGTATCTGGTGGGAAAATTGTCATTACCGGGATTGGCGAAAATTTCGCACCCGAAGATGTTGATTCTTATACAAGAACGGCGTATGCGGCAGGCACGCTTGGCGTATGGACTATTGATATGACAGGCACTACACTGCGAGCTAATTCTGGGTATAAGGTAACAATAACACGACAAGATCCGGCAAATACAGCCAGGTCTTATACTTGGTATTCAGGTTCAACGGCGCCGGCAGATGTGGCAGCTATTGTAACAGCGTTGGCAGCACAAATCAACAATGACACAGGAAGGTTGGTTGATGCTACCACATCCACAGATGATTTGATTTTAACTCAAATTGCGGTTGGATATGATAACATCCCAACAACGGATGAAAATGTTGATTCAATTACCGCAACCGTAGCAAATGTTATGCCTTCTGGTAGGGTTGCAGATGTAATTGCTCTTGGTGCTCCGGCAAGTGAAACCGTAGCAACGGCAAATTATACAACCTACTCAATCATTTACAGGCGAAGGGCAGGTAATGATGCCGTAGGCGGCGCTTTGGTTCAGAAACAAATGCAGATTCTTGTATTTGCAGATGAATTAGATGCCGGTTATACCGCATTTAACGCAGGTATGAACGCTACATTTAGTAACACCGGATTAGATAAGCTAAAACAAGATGGTACTCCGGGCATGGTATTTACAACCACAGCCGTAGCAGTGACGCTGACAAGGTTAAATTTCCCGGGTGTCTTGATGGTGACTGGTACAGCGACTCCCTTTACAATAACATTACCACTGGCGGCAGATGCCGGAGCGGGGATGTTGTTTATTAGTAATTTGGCGGACGATACTGTTACATTTGCAATAACAGGGTCAGATACCTTAACAGGGACTACCGTAGCCACATTAAAAAGGGCGTGGTTAATGTGTAACGGGGTTGATAATTATTGGTTATATACTTTAGATTAATTTTTCATATCTCCCGCTTTTAGGGTGGTTGTGTGGTGCAGCCACCCTTATTTGGTAACTATAAAAGAGCATGAAAGATATTACGGTAATGGCTCCTGATAATAGGGGTTATAAGTCACAGTATAGAGAGTTTTCTATTTATGACGAGTTTAAAGATTTGACAGAGGAGGAGTTGCGGTTTGTTTATTTTTATGCAAACGAAACAAGTCCCTATGTTCAAAAAATACCAAAAGACGAAAAGAAAAGGTGTCAACAGGTAACAGAAGTTGTTTACGGTGATACTTTAGACGATATGGAAAGGGACAGGTGGAATAAGGGTGTATTTCCGCAACATATACAGGCGGCAATAGAGAGGATGCGTCACGTAAGCGTGGAAATAAGGTTAAAGGCAAAGATATTGGTAAGACAGGTGTTTGAGAATTTAAGCAGGTTGTTAATGTTGGACAAAGCAGTTGAGGATGCGATGGACACAGATGAAAAGAAAAAATATTCCGATTTTGCACTAAAAGTAGGAAAAGAAATGCCAGACCTTGTAGATATATTAGAGTATGGGTTTGCCATAAAAGGGGAGAAGGCTGCGGTTATCAGTGAGGCAATGGGTAGTATGACAGATATAATACACGAAAACAGTTAAAATGATTCTTACATCTCAACCGTTAAGACCAAACAGATTAATTGATAATAAAGATAAGGAGTATCATTCAAGATATGCAAGGTGGGCTATTGCTGCCGTTAACCATCCGCTTCACAGGTTGTTTGTTAATAAGTCGCTTATTAATTGGAATTTTTATAAAAACGAACAGTGGATACTTGAGGAGGATTTGGCACCATTTTTTCTTGACGAATCCGGCGACCCAAGAAACAGGATAAGGCTTACAAAGAACGTAATAAGACGTATAGTAGAGCAATATCGTGGTAATGCGGTGGGTATGGATTTCACTGCAAGGGCGAGGAGTAATTCTTATTTTGCAATAAACAGAAGGGAAGAAGAACTTGGCAGGTTACAGTTTATAGGTAAGTTGGCGGCAATGTCGCCGGTTATTGGGGAAGATTTAAAGCAGAGATATCCGATTGGGGACACCCCCGAAGAAACCGAACAAATATTTGAAAGTATCTTTAAGGACGAATATGAGAAAGATATAAATAATTTATTGGCTTATTGTGAGAATAACATAAAAATAAACAAACTAAAAGTAAGGGCGGCTTCGTGGTTAGCTATAACCGGATTAGCCGTATATAAGGCGATTGAGCAAAATCTTGAATATATGGGTAGCGTAATAGACCCCGTAACCTTTTTCTTTGACAGGGGGGCAAAAGAACCAGATTTATCCGATGCTTCTTATATGGGGGATTGGTATTATGCTGATGCGGCAAGTGTTTTTGAAAGACATAAAGAGCTAACCCACGATGAAAGAACGTCAATAGAGAAGTATTCAACCGATTATTCTTCACCCCTGAACAATCTTATGAACTCTTATTTTCAAACAACACAAGGGAGAGTCCCTGTATATGAGGTATATTGGAAGGATTTAGAAGAACAGCAGTGGGGGTATGTAATGGATGAGTTTGATTATCCTTTATTAACAAAAATTAATCACGAAAATAGCGACTATACAGACAAAGATTTAATCGATCCCCCGACACAAAAAGCTAAAGATTTATTAAACGGGAAAAAGAAAGAGAATATATATGTTGATGTATTAAGATATTGTATTTTTATACCAAAAGAAGAGGTGGGGCATCGTGGCGGGGATATTGTACTCGAGTACGGTGTTTACCCCTGGGCAGAAACAAATCAAATAGACCCCTGGAATGTAAAATATCCTTATAGATGTTCTACATGGGTATATGAGAGAGGGGAGATATTAAGTCCGATAGATGATGCTATAAACCCACAAAGGTTTATTAATCGGTTAATGAGTGTTGCCGAAAGTCAAATAAATAATGCAAGGGGGTCTGGTACAATAATAGCAAAACAAGCCATAGACCCACAAATAGGCGAAGAGGGGATAAATTCAAAGATAAATAGGGGTAAGGTTGTCGTTGTCGATATAGCAAGGACAGGTAATGTAAATAACACTATTGGTTCTTATGATTCTACCGTAGGTGCTGGGACTATGGTATATTTTAATATAATGCAGGAGATGCAGCGAAGTATTGAAGATATAACAGGGGTCAATGAGGGAATGACGGGAAGTCTTCAGAAACCAGAACAACAGCTTGTTGGGGTGTTAAAAGATCAAATACAAAGAGGTTCTATAATACAAGAACCATTTTATTTTGCGTTGTCGGAATTTATGTTACAGATATATCAATCAATAGCCTCTCTTGGGAAAATGATATATGCAGAAAGTCCAAGAAGGTTGGCTATTATAACCGGAGATAAGGGGGCACGGAATATAATTATAACTAAAGAGATGCGGTTAGAAGATTATACCATAGAGTTGGCAAGGACAATGTCAGATGAAAACAATAGGGTTTATGCCGACAATGAATTAATAAAATTATTACAGCTTGGGATGCTTGATGATATTCGTTTTAGTAATTTGTGGAGCAGATCCACACCAGAGCTTATAGCGTTGGCGGTAAGGGAATATGCAAGAGAAAAGGTAGAGGCTATGAAGCAAAAACAAAAAGCCGATGCCGTAAAACAAGAACAAATGGCAACGGCTATGCAAGACGAAATGAATAAACAGGAAATGATGGTTGAGGATGATAAACTTAGAGATGATATAAGATTCAAGGAAGAGCAGCAGGGTAAGATAGACCAAATTATAGCGAGGGAGGCAGCGAGAAAGGATAAAAAATGAAAAATATTTTTGTATTTGTTGAAATTTGTTTATATTTGTGTTTTAAAATAATAAGATATGGCAGAAGAAAAAAAAGTAGAAGCCCCCGAAGTAGATGAGGTTGCTTCAAATATAGAGAGCATTATACATACTGTTAATGCCAATCCTTCGTTAAAAGAAGTCCCTGGTATTAAAGAGATTTATGACAAGATAGGGGAGATAGATATAGATGAAAATGATTTTAGTAAAAACGGGGAAAAGAAAGCAGAGATAAAAAAGGAGCCAAAAGAAGAACCGGGTGAAGAACCAGAGGAAGAAGAAGAGGAAGAAGAGGAAGAAGAAGAGGAAGAAGAACCGGGCGAAGGTAAGACATCTATCTTTTTTGCCAAGAAGAAAAAAGCACCGGAAATAGACATAAAGAAACCGGAAGATGTTGTTGGTTATGTTAAAAACAGGTATGCAATAGAAATAAAAGATTTAGTTGATAAAGATGGGTGGGGTAAATTTTTCGCATCGGCGGATGGGTGGAGGAAGGATTCGCAGCAACTTGTTGATATAAGTAAAAAATATGATGATATGGTAAGTGGTTTGGCGGAGTTACCCCAACCCTTATATGATGCGATAGAGGCGTGGGGGAGGGCTGAAGATTGGTCTAAGGTGCTTAACAATACAGTGTCAAGACTTGATTATAATGTAGATTTTGGTGAGTTAGAGGAAGAAGATATAATAAAACATTATTTTCCAGAAGATATAAAAGAACTTAAAGAAGATTTAAAAAGTGAAGATATTGATGATGACTATTATGAAAAAGAATTGGGCAAGTTAAAAAAACAAGCCAGGAGATTCTTTGACAGAGATAAAAAAGATTTTAATTCTCAGCGTGCTTTATTAAAGCAGAAAGAAGTAGATAGGCAAGGAAAGGTTAAAGAATCTGCCGAAAGTTCCGTTGAAGATTTAAGAAAAGATTTCCCTGATTTCAGTGCCGCCTACTTAAAGAAAGTAAGGCAGCGCTTGGTCACCGGAGATTTGGCAAGCCTCTTTTATAATAAAGACGGTTCATATAAGAAGGATGCGGCGAAAAGAATAGCTTTTGCCGAGTTCGGAGAGGAAGAGCAGAAAGGTGCGGTAACGAAAGCCGAAAGAAAGGGCAATTTAGATGCGACAGAAGAATTTATTAAGAAGTCACCAAAAAAGGTTGCCACCAAAAAGCAAGATAGTGAGCAGGGTTCGTTACACGAAAAAGAAGCCTTAGAGAAATTGAGTACATTTGGAAATATTTTTACAGATGATATTTATGACAGCAGGGTTTCTTAATTGCGAGATGGTTGATGAATATTATTTAATCTTTAAATTTAGAAGCTATGCCATTATATAATCCCCCAAGTGCAACACTGAATAATGCCAATTTAAACGAACTGGCATCGCAGTTTGCAGCAGACTATGGTAAAAATACAACGCATCTATTAATGCGTATTATTACCAATAAAGCTATTTTTGATGCTGCTCCGCAGCAATTTTTTGAATTAAAACTTCTCAATATGAAGCAATTTCAGCCAGTTGATTCTGACGAATGGAATTATATTGAAAAAGGTTATCAAAGAGAGGCTTTACAGGCAACAGGAACGGCTTTAGCTGTTACTTCGCCTACAACACATTCATTCACAATAAGTTCACTTGACGGTGCTTCGGTAGATATGATTATTGTGTACCCTAATAACCAAAAAGGAACAATTACAGCGATAAACACATCTACTTCACAAATTACCGTTACCCCGCTTACGGGTGGGACTTTGCCGGCAGTGGTAAACGGCGACATATTTTCAAATATGGCTCCGGTTGACAAGGATGGTGGTGAAGGTTTTGCACAGTATTTTAGAACCAGCACAATAAATCGCTACAATTACGTAGAGACCCTAAGTAAGGCTGTAAGGTTCACAAAAAAGGAACTTTTTAAGTACACAAGGGCTGGTACAATCAATAATTATATTGCCGACACAAAGAATGATATGTTTAAGCAATTAAGGATTGACCTTTCAAACATTTTCTGGAACGGAGAACGTGGGGAGGCGACACTTGCAGATGGTTCAAAGGAAAAACTAACACAGGGTGTATATCCTGCAATGGTGGCAGCCGGTTCGCCCAATTCGGTTACAACGGTTGCGACCATAGGTGATGCCTTTGAAGATATTTGTCTTGCAACAGAATACGGCGATTATGGTTCAACAAGGTTTGCTTTCTTGGAGCCGAGTTTACATTTAAAACTTTCAAAGTTTTATAAGAACTCAGACACTACAAGGTACAAACCCAATGATGAAATTGCAAAGTTGCAATTAACACAAGTGGACATTGGTTCATCTAAAATAGTACTTGTACCTTATGCAAGGTTTAGAAGCCGGGCAGACTTTCCCTCCTCATGGGCAGATAGAATTTTCATACTCGATATGAAAAACATCAATCTTCGCCAAATGTGGGGAGAAACAAGTGGTGAAACACTTGACAGGTCTGGCGGTGTCGCAAGGAACTATAAGGATACATGGGTTGAAACAACTATCGGGGTAGAGTTTTTTAATCCTCTCGCTTGCGGGTGGGTTGATGTTACACCGTAGTATATAATTAAGAAAACTGCCCGTCAAAAGGGCGGGCGGTATTGTTAACTTTTTTAAAATTTAATTTATGGTAAAAAGTTCAGAAGATAAAAATTTAGGAACTAACCCAGAAGCTAACACAGAAGCTAATTTAGAAACTAACGAGTTAGGGGTTACAAATGAAAATATTGAATCCGTAAAGGAGTCGCCTTCTATTATGCCCTTACCTGACCCAAGGGGGGTATTTACGGTAACTCAAACGGAATTACAGAAATTTATTGATGATGCCATAAGCAGGCAAATTGGTAAAATGAAATCTGAATCTGCGATAGGTTCACAGACGGATAATGTTATTTATAAAGAATCAGAAATTGATGTTGCAGATGTATTAACCCCCCCTGCTGTATTTTTTTGTTTTAGTTCACATTTTACCATTTGGGGTGACGTGAGGAACGGGCAAAAAATTTCAACACCTTTTGGGAGAAAATTAACTTTTGAAAGGTATTACAGATATAGCAGACCATCGGGTAGTGGCAAGGGTAATGAAACAATATCTGTAAGCAGGTGTGTTTTATATAGTAAAAAAGAAGCAAATTTTATTAGGAGTCACACTGTTTTTGGTGTTAAGGTATTTGAGGACACTAAATCCATAGGCAGGGTAGATACCACTCTGGCTGAAAAGATGACAGAGGTTGGTTATGTTCTTGGTAAAATGAATGATGCACAGATTATATCTCGCGCAGAAGCCGAAGGTATTACGATAGATACTCCTGATGTAAGGGTAATAAAAAGAAGGCTAATGCAGAAAATGGCAGAAACAGAACTAATGTCACAGAGAAGGAAGTTTGTGCAAGTAGCGGAAGTTACTCATGCAAACAAAAGGGACAAAGAACCAGTTAATGTATATTAATAATATTATGGATGCCGATAGCTGTACAAACAATAATAGACAGGGTGGCCTCATCTTTAGATGCAGAGGGGTCTGGTTATTATACCTTTGATCGTGACTATAAACCCGCAATTAATGCGACTATTGATTGGCTGATCGCCGTTGTTAATTTTGCTTACGGCGATAAAAAAATAAGCGAAGAAATATTCCAGGAAATAACCTACACACGGATATTTCAGGCAAGTGCGTATAATAGAATATTTTTTGATAGTGTAGTGTTGGGGCATAGTGTGTGGACACTATTTGGTGTTTATCCGTCCCCGATAGTAAAACCAACAAACGCTGTTCCTACAATTCTGGCACCACCGGAAGATTCGTTATACGAACCCCTTGTAGCCTATATATCAAGCGAATATTCTGCAACAAGACTTACGGCAGAAGAGTGGAATATAAATGTAAATAATCCATTTAAGGCGGGAAATAATATTTATGCTCCATGTGCAGATTTAAAATCATACGCATACAGGAATTATAGTAATTACGAAGCTGGGGCATCTTATAATGTAACCGTACCCAGAGAGATAGAAATAAGGCCGAGTGTGGCTAATGAATTTGTAGGTATAGAATACGCAGCCAGGCCGGCTGAAATAACCCTTATTACTAACAATATATCGTTCCCGGTTTCCCTTATAGGTTTATTTTATGAAAAGACATTAAATTACATAGCGAGAAAGCAGGGGGATAACACCACAATAGCGGGTGTTACAAATGCAGATATTCAGTTGTTATTAAAAGCCTTGTTATGACGTACAGGTATGTTGTAATGGATATATTAGAAACGTTAAAACAGACGTTTGATGAAAAAAAGATAGAAATGTCCCATGTGGTATATTGGGTACAGGTTACCGCTAATGCGCTTAGGGTGTTCCATTACAAGAAGCACGATACTGGAATGTTTATTAGCACGTTTTCTTCTGTTACAGTACAAACGGACACTTCATTAAAAAACAGAAAATATATTGCGTTACCGGCAGTCATATATGACCTTGATGACGAATCTGCGGTAAATTACATAACATATAATTTTGAAACAGGGTGTTGCTGTTCGGGCCCAAGTTTTGCACAAACAAAGTTTAATAGAACTACTGCACAAAAAGCCGAAGCGTTATATTATGATGATGACTCTAAGCCAACACCAGCTAACCCATTTTTTTACAGGATAGGAAATAGGTTATATTTTCTGGGGCTAGAGTGTGTAAACGTGAGTGATGTTGAAGTGGCTTTGTTTACCGCATTAGACCCATCAGATTTTTGCGATTTAGATACCGAAGTACCAGTGCCGGATGATTTATTGCCCCACTTAAAACAAGAAGTGTTAAAAATGGGGGGTTTTGTGATGATGGTGCCACAAGAGAGAATAAATGACGGAGCGAACCGGCAACAAAATATTCCCAATATACCCGAAATAGCAGAAGATGAACGCACATGATTTTATAACAGTTAATAACACTTTATATGACGTACTTTGGCAATGCGAAGATGAGGGGTATATTAAAAGGTCAAGGGGGTGGTATGTATCACAGGTGCGTAGGGCGTTAGAGGAACTTGCGTTTGATACTTTTTTTGATGAACAGGTAAGGGATTATGACCTTGACGGCACAAAACTTGCCCTTGAGATGCCGGAAGGAGCATTTAATATACATGATATATTTCTATTCAATGCAAGTTGTTGTAGTTCTACGACAAGTGTGAGGGTATATTGGAAAAGGAATATGACAAACAGGGGATATGGAAGTAATTATACGGCAAGACATCAGGGAGATGGTAGTTTGGCGGGAAGTGTAAACAATCACCTTGAAGATGACCCTTATTTTAATAAAACCATGTTATCTGGCAGTGAATATTATGCCAACATACAAAACGGGATTATAATGTTTTCTTCTAATTCTGCTTCATATTCAAGGGTAAGGCTTGTTTTTAACGGTATAGGTTCAGATATTGGGGATGCTCCAATAATACCAAGATTTTTCAGAGAAGCTGTTGTGGCGTTTGTGGTTGAAAAATATTATTATTGGTACAGGGTAAAAAATAAAGATGAAAAAGCATCTCGCCTGTTGTGGACTGATGCGTATGGTAAATTACAGGTTCATTGGGAAAAAGCGGAAAACAGGATTAAAATGATGGATAAATGGGAGAGGGATTCTATGGAAGAATATTTTTCAAGAATAAACTCCTGATATGCCTAAAGCACAATCACATCCCTACATAATTAAAACTTTTGTAAAGGGCGCCAATTATGATATAGATAAAGAAATTGGTGGTATTGACGAAACCGGCGAATATATTGACGCAAGGAATATGCGTAACACTGAACCGGGCAAAACAAACCAACAGGTAAAAATAAATGGTGAAAGCAATGTATATATCAGTAATTATGGCACGGGTAATTATGAGTGTATAGGGACAATAGAAATCAATAACCACATAGTTGAATTTTGGGCTGACCCCGTTGAGGAATCATTAATAAGGATAGATGGTGACGTTGTATTAAAATCCCCTAATTTTCCAATATCTATAACAAACCCATTACAGTTACAAAAAAACGAAAATTGTCTGGGGGGGGAAGTGTTTATAACAGACGACAACTCCCCTATGATATTTAATATACAAGACCTAATTGATAATAAGCTAACCACAAAATATTTCGGGGATTTTTTTTTACCAAACTATACAGCACAAACACAAACCCCATTAGACCATCCAATATTTGTAGAATTGGTGAGTGCTACCGGGTCTGATGATGGGGATATATCTCTGGGGGGCGAAGTGGTGCATATAGGCACAGGTGGTATGAAGGTTGGGCAATATCAGTATGTTATAAGATATGGCACAGATACTGGGGACAGGACAAGGTTTTCTGTGGCAACACCAATGATACCCGTACCGGCTTATATAGCAGCGCCATGGAGTGCAGTGCCATCTGCACAAATATCCCCAATTTACCCATATATGAAAACACGAGGAACCGAAAGCGGAACATCTAGTAATTATGGGATAAAGATAGCCTTTAGAGTCACGAATCTAAACAATTATGATTTCATAGAAGTAAAGCGGTTAAGTTATTCCGGGGGGGTTGCTCTTGGGTTTACTCCTGCTTCGGATATAATATACAAACACGAGATTGAAGATGGGGAAATAGGTATAGTAGAACTCATTGATGATGGGGCTAGTATTCTTGAAACCGTAACAGACGATGAGGATACTGACACAATGTCAGCAATAGAGAGAGCAAAAACAAACCGATATTATAATCAGAGGTGGTATCTTATGAATGTTAAGTATGCTTCAAGAGATATAGAAGATACAGTAACATTTAAGACGCTTAACGGAAAAGAAATGTATCCCCTTGTTGAGAATATTGGTACAATGGGGTATAAAGATGTTTATAATATTGTGAATAAAAAGGCACATATAAGCGGAAAGGCACATATAAGCGGAGAAAGGTATGGATGGGGGGTTACTGTGTTTGATGGTATGGGTGAAGAATCTTTTACCAAAGTGGTAACTAATTTTAATAATTATACATATCCGTTAAGAAGAAAGGAGGCATCTGCTGAAACGATAGCAAGGTGTGGTACATCAGGTCAGGGGGGTGTGTGGAAGGGTTTAATGAAGGCGGCTAATACAGATGGGGGGACAACTTTGGTACACGAGGTATTTGATACCGGAAGTTGTGTGGTAAAGGGTACCTCCGATGCTATGAATATAACAACTAATTGCGGAAATTACATGGCTTTAAATCCCGTAAGTCAAGGAGATACAAATGTGAGCGGGTATAATTTCAATCCATGTGCGAATGTGCTGCTCGCCTTAATGCCGCCGAGTTTTGTAGCGTATAATCCGAAGGGGTATGGTGTTGATTATTATGCAAGGGGGATGTTTTTAGAGGGGATAGACACCTATCCTATATGGGCAAAGGCATTTTCTATAAACAGGCGGAGGGCTGCTAATAGGGTGATAGCGCAGGGTATTGGTTTTTATAGGTTAATCCTGGGTGGCGGTAAGTCTAAGAATACTTTGTGGTTTTATAGTGCAGACACAGAGGCAGGGGTTGTAGATATGACAGATGTAATAGCCACCCCAGGTAATTATAATATTGAATTTGTGGCACCTTATGGTTTTTGGTCAGAGGTATATTCCGGGTATGCTGGCTATAAGATAGATATGATAACTTATGCTAAAATGATTGAGGAGAGTACGGCAAATAATATAAACCCTGGTGATAATGAAGCAAATGTCGGCATACAGGATGGCGGTAGTGGATATGTTGCTTATGGTACGTTTAGAAATGGCGCACCCGCACCAACAAGTTATTTTGCCGGCAATGAAAAGCCGTTAACATTAATAGGAATAAGTGGGGTTACTTCTGTTACAGAAGGGAGAAATAGTTATTATGAAATAGAATTAACCAATAATATATATGAAACTTTAAGTGGTAGTACAAATTCTGAAGGGGCAAGGGGTTTCCACGAACCAATGTATGTAATAAATATTGTAAGAGATGTCAATAATGTTCCTACTTTAGATGTTGATGATTATATAGAAACGGGGCATTATCAAAAAATAGAGAGTATAATAGGAAAAAGTGACGGCACTAAAAATCAGCAGTTTGCGCTTGTGGATGAAAGGTGGGAAGATTGTATTCCTAATAGGTTAGACCCCGGAGTTGCCAGTTTAGACAGTTATGTTTATGTTGAAGATGAAAACGGGAATGAATATAGTTGGATAGATGTGACATATAAGAGTGCAATGCAGATATTTGTTATAAAGGCGGGGCTGGCACCCGGTCAGGGTGTATATACATCCGAAGATATAGAAGGGACACAGGGCTGGGGGCATCATCTTTTTTATAGTGTAGATAGGTTTTTTAAGATAATATTTTCAGATAACGATTATATACCGCCGGTAAATTCAATAATAAAAGTAAGATATGATAATACAGTACCGATTAAAGTATATGGCGGAGATGGGTTTGTGGGGGATACTGTATTTGCCCCGATAGATAAACAAATTATAGGTAATGACCCGTCCACGCAAATAGAGGTACAACAATTACAGTTAGCGCATTTTCATTTAAACCTTGCCTTTCCGTTTTGGCGGTGGCAAATGCAAATTACCAATATTGTAATGGCAGATAAAGATCATTGTAATGGCGGTACTGTGGTAGATTTGGGATATGTAAGACAGCTTTTATGTATGTTTACGTCAGAAAGCAGGGTTAACCCGTCTTATATTTATGGTCTGGATAAGCCAAATGAATTTTATCCAATGACAAATTATATACAAAGACCTGTATGGTGGACAGTTACGGGATATGTCGCAAATAATATTTACAGTAATTACGGGGTAGATTATGACGATGGGGTTTATGTGGAATCAAGTTCGTGGGAGTACGGTGGTTTTAGAATTACCGGCACTTATAACAGTGAATATTCCAACGAGTCGGAAGCATCTATAATGGTTAGTAAGCCACTTGTAGGGTATATTGAAAATCAGGAGTTTTGTAATAGGATTATTTGGACAAACCAAAGACCTATTAATGTTGCAAATGCTATTGGGTTAAGGTCGTTCCCATCAATGAATGTTTTTGACATATCGGATAGTCAGGGTTCTATAAAATATGCTTATGATTCACTTACCAGTAAGGGAAATAATTTATATGCCATAACAGATACGGGTATATGTTTATTGATGACAGATAAGAGGACGATATATGAAAAAAGCGGCGAGGAACTTGCAATAACAGGGTCGGATGATAGTTCTAATATATTAGAACAAATATGGTTAAGTAAAGAAATAGGTATGTTTGATGAGATGTGGAGAACGGCGGCAGAAGCGAATAATACATTATATTTTGGTAATAACAGGTCTTATTTTAAATTACAGGATAATCAGGTAACAGATATAGGTGGCGGGTATCACTCTAAGCTATATTTTGAATATTTGGTTAATATAAAAAGTGGGTATGGTACAAAGTTAAACGGTGTATATGACATACTACATAATGAATATTGGACAACCTTTGCCACCGCCAAAATACCTATAACCATAAGCACGGTGCTTATAGATGGCAGTCATTTATTTGAAATAGGCAATATAGAAAACGGGGATGTTGTATATATTAATCAAATAGTGGCAAATACAATAATAGAAACCCCCCTATATTCATCTGGGGCGACATTGTTTTATTTGTGGAATAAACACACATCTTATAGTCTTGTGGTAAGAAATGGGAATACGAGTATGGTAATTGGCACACTTCTTCCTGGTGAATACGCCAAATTTGAATTGGATGCGGGTTGGATAATGACCATTATAGAAGAAAAAGATGCAATACAAAGCAGTGTATTTGTTTTCAGTGAGGCAAAACAGGCGTGGTTGGGATATTTTGATTATAGGTTTGATAAGTTTTTAGCGATAGATAATCTTATGTATGGTATGCGACAATTAGAAACATGGCAGATAGGCGTAGGGAATGAAATTAACGGAGATGTTATAACGGCTGAAATATCACAGACGGTATCTCCCGCACAAATAGCGGGCAAGGAATTTATAAGAATACGTATGGCGTGTGAAAATCAGCCGACAAAAATACAATTTTTTAAAAATTTTACTAATTGGAAAAATTCAATTATATTTACAGAAATAAATACGGTGACACAACCGTTTGCTTTAAGGAATTATGATGGGTGGGAGGGTTATATACCAAGAGGTACAGTTTTACCGTATGATAGATTTCAGGGAAGGTTGTTAATATATAAAATAATTCATAGCTTAGATGAAGATTTCGGTATAGTAGATGTGGGTATTCAATATAAACAATTAAAATAAAATATTATGGGTGCAGAACAATTATTAGGTACATTGGCAGGGTCAGGGGATGGTAAGGGGGATGGTAAAGGATTAGTTGGCGGACTTCTTGGCGGTGCCGGTGCTATATACGGTATAATAGAGGGTAATAGACAATTAAGAGAGGGGGAAAAATTAAACAAACGGGCAGACGCCGCAATGCCAGCACAAGAAGACCCTGAAATGCGTGGTTTTTTAACCGACCTTGACCGTAAGCGTAAGACATTTATGACGGGTTCTGCGTTTTCGTCTGCGAGAAGGGAGATGGGGCAATTACAATCAGGCACTTTACAGGGAGCTAAAAATTTCGCCAGAACTCCCGGTGAATTTAGAAGGATAGCGGGCGGTGCAAGCCGTGTAGCGGGTACACAATATAATAATATATTAGGTGCAGGTCTTGAAAATGCCAAATTTTATACCCAAATGTATGGTGGTCTTTTAGGGAATATATCTCAAAGAAAACTTGATTTAAGTTTATTAAGAAGCGCAAGACTTGCGGGTAGGGCTGCCGCTCTTGAACAAAGTGGTTATCAAAATAAGGCTGCTGCCATAATGGGGTTAATGTCAATGGGTGGGAGTTTATTAGGGGGAAGAGAAGAAAAAGATACCCCGGCAGTTACCCCGGCAGTTTCCTAAATCCCCATATAGATAATGTGGGATAAAAAAAATATCTTATGATAAAATTTTTGCAAACAGTGGCGAAAAAAAGAGAAGGAACATCTTTATTTCCAGACGTTACGAAAAATGATATATTAGAGGGTGATTATCCTAAACATTCATATAGACCAACATTTGCTACCGAAAAGTTGGGGATTACAGATTATTTTCCTGGCGCCGGCTCACCGATTAATGTAGGACAGGCTTCTGGGCAAACTACGGGGTCGCAGCCAATCTTTGCACCAACCGGACAACTTATTCCCTATGAGATATTAAACGCAAGACAAAGGGCTTTAGAAGAGGCATCTGAATTAGCAGTAACAAGAGGAAAAGAATCTACCCAGAAATGGAAAGACCTTTATGAAGAAACAGCCATAGAGTATCAGGCTCAATATAATAGCAGTGTAGATAATTTTATAAATAGGTGGTGGGCTGCCTCTGGGGGTAATATTGATAGAGCTATGGCTAATCCGGATTTTACTAAAGAATATGCCAGGTTAAAAGAGATGAAGCAATATGGTTTAAAGTTACATGATGAGGCTTATAAGGTGTTAAGCAATGAAGATGAGATGTTTTATTCATCTGGCGCAATACAAAAGGCAACAGATGTTGCAAGCGGTAGGTTAGATTTATCACAAATAAAAGCCGGCCAGGTTTTAGAGGAACTTAGGGGATATACTGCCCTTGGGGATGTGTTTGAAGATCCATATATTAAGGGTATTAAAGGGGATATAAAAACTTATGTCGAGGGTCTCAGGGCGGGAGATCCATCAACATTAAGAATGGCCTATCATACTTTATATAATAAGTTTGAGACAACACATTATCCAGATGAAGTTAAAGAAGCGGCAACAGAATATGTAATAGCAAATTATAAGGGGTTATATCCGGCTCATAAATCACCAGAATATATAAAAAAGACATTAGATGAATATTTTAGAGATATTATGAAGCAGGAAGTAAATAATGCGAGAACCAGCCCGTATCCTAAAGCAGAAAAACAGGGTAAATCACCCACCATTCAAGAATCTATTGGCAAAGATGTAAAAGATAATTACGAAGCAATGGTTTCTAAGTTGGTTGGTATGTGGAATATGGTATCCCCAACTACAAAAACATTAACAGATGCGCAGTTAGAAGAATTTGTGGCTACTATGGCAGGGGATAAAATACAGGGAAGATTAGATTATACTAATGAAGGGGAGGTAACAGATGTTAAAAATATGTCAAAAGCTGATAGGGGCGAAAGGGGAATATTTGCAAGATTAGCGGGTTTTGAGGGTGCAACAGAAGAGGTTGTAACATTGCCGGTAGGTACGAAAGTAAAAACTTTTGAAAGTGTTGGTAGCAAACTAACAGTAGTACCCGGCACGCTTAAATATGCGCCAAAGGTTAAAGTTACCGAAGTATTATTTACATTTGGTGGAAACGGCAGACCATATACCGTAAATGAAATAAAGGAGAATAGAAATTTATTAACAGAAGGCAAACCATACGCAAGAATTATATATATATTAGATGAACAAAGAAGAAAGGAGAAGATTACCACTGAAGATATATTAACTGAAATAAACATTGTGAAAATAGCTGGTGGTGGGACGGAGATTAATGAAACAGACGCTAAAGATATATTTATGGTAGATATAGAGTTAAACGATTTATCGGCAGCACAACTTAGCACAACGCTTGGTACTACACTTCATAATTTTTATTATAAAGCGAATCCAAAAGAGAAGGAAGGGAATCCCGATGGATATTAAAATAAGTGAATAATGCCGGACAATGATCAAATAGTTAAGTTACGTGACCTAGCAATAATGAGTGGGTATTCTATCCCCCTGATAGAAACATTTAGAAAAGATATGCAAGATGATGCTAAACTTGAAAGGTTAAGGCAATCTTTACTAAAAAAAAATGTTAATTTCGGTGATTTCGCTACATTTAAACAGGTTATATGGGGCACCGCCGCCCCTGTTACCGCCCCGGTAGTTTCTGAAAAACCATTAATACCCCCATCAAAAGATATACCCGAGTTTAATTTTGAAGATTATAGAAATGTAGAGTGGGTTAATAGGGCTATAACAAATCCAATAAGGACAAAAGATAATGAATCTGTAAGAACAATGACATTTGAGGCTGATGGGAAACATTATGTTGCTCCTACTATTCGTTTAGAAAACGGCAAATTAATAACATATACTCCAGAAGATGCATTTAAAATAGCGGTAGAAAAAAAGGATGCTATCTCATTCAATACAGCACAAGAAGCAGAGGCTTTTTCACATGGATTTAGTGATTATTTGGGAAGAAACGTTGTTGGCACAGATACTCCGACTAATTCTAAATATTGGATGGGTGGTAGGGTAGAAACCACCCCCGTTTATACACCCGTAGGTGAAATGACAGAAAAACTTAAATTAAGTGAGGATAAATTATCAGAGATTGAAGGGAAGATGAAAGATTCTGAGGCGGGCATGGGGGAGGATGTTGATATGCAGCGGTATGTTGATATTAAGAATGGGTATGATTTAAAAGAATCCGATTATGAAGCATTAAAAGAAGAAGTGGTTAAGTTAGAAGATGCTGTAAATAAGGCAAAAGAATCGGAGGATGAGTATGCTTATAACTACGCATATAATATTTATGAACAAAAATTTAATGAGGCTAAAATAAAATATGATGAATTAATAGGGGCAGAAACAGAATTAAATACTGAAATTGATAATATAAATGCACAATCTGAATCCGGTAAACAAAAATTAAAAGAGTATAATGAATTAGTTAATGAATACAATTCGGTTGCTGCCAAATATAAGAGAGATTATGAAATTTATAAGGAGGTCATAGAGAATCCGGAAGAAAGCCCTTTTAATAAACCAGATATTATTTTAGACCAATTTGCGGGGGTGACAACAGAAGAACTTGCAAAAGCAGGAGAAGAGTTTGTTGCGCCTCAATATCGTTCAAAAATGAATGAATATCTGGAAGATGCAAAATGGTGGGCAGAGAGAAGGGGTACAAGTGTAAACGAAGAGTTTGCATTAGTGTTAAATAAGATAAACAGAGATGGTGATACCGAAAGGGATATATTGATAGAATATATAAAAAAAGCCCCCCCGACAGGTAAGTTGACATTTATGGATAAATCACGTGAGTTGGGAGATGATATAACAACAATAGTTCCTTTTTTATCGGGGGCTACGGAAGCAGCGGAGATGTATAGCTTATTATCGGCAGCAAACAGGATAGAGGATAATATAGCAACGGATGGTGATATATTGCTATTGAAACAGTTTATAGATAAGGCATCACGAGATACAGAATTTTGGTATGATGTACTTAACACGGTATCAATGATGCCCTCGTTTATGGGGGAATTATTGACAACGGGGGGTATTTATAAGGCAGTAACAAAAGGTACGGTAAAAGGGGCAACGAATATCTTAAAAAGATGGTTAACAAAGGGCGGGCAAGAGTTACTTGAAAAGAAAGTAGCACAGATAATGTTAAGGGTGGGTGGGGGGATTGTGGGGGCTACCGCACAAACAATACCCGCTGGTTTTACAAGAATTACCGCCGCATCTATTAAAAATATGTTACCTAAAGATATTACCGTTAATGAAAAAACATTAGTTGCATCTATAATGGAAGGTGATGAGGTGTTGCCTGCAATAGTAAAAGGTGTTGGTACGGAATGGATAGAAACGGTATCGGAAGCGTCTGGTAGGTTGTTTAATCTTTTAGGTAAGGGGGGAAAAGAAATATTAATAAGACATACTTTATTAAAGACGTTTCTGAAAACCAACCCTACCGCAAAAGCGAATGATTTTATGAAAATAGTAGATAGGATGGGGTATCATGGTATAGTGTCTGAAATGTTAGAAGAAAGGGCAGGGGAGGTTGGTAGGGCAATAATGGGGTTAGGCGAATGGGAGCTCCCGTCATGGAAACAATTAGGAGTAGAGTTGGTGTCATTTACCATACCTGGTGCTATGGTATCTACGGCAAATTTTGCGTTGAATAAGAAACCAAAAGAATCCATTAAAAAGGAGCCCATTGGAATAAAAGAAGAAGAACACATAGAAAAGCAAACAAAAGAATCCCCCAAGACACGACAGGTATTTAATCTTGCCGGTGGAGTGGAAAAAATAAATAGACAGGAATTTGAAGAGCAAAATCCGGGGATAGGTGAAGATATAGCCATACACGAAGCCGCAATAAAATATAATAATGCGTTATTAAAAGAATATGAAACAATAGGCGAAAAAGGCGAAGTAGCAGAGGGGGATAGGGCTAAATTAAGAACTTTAAGAGGGCATACCGCAAAAGCATTAAAGGAATTTAACAGATTAAAAGGGGAGGGAAAATATAAAGATAATATAAACCCCGATAGCGTAATAAGTTATGGTATAAAGGAACCGGAGGAAATAAAAGAGAAAGAATTATTACATCCCACAGAGGGGGATAAATTTGATGTAAACGATAAATCATATAGTTATAGTGCGGGGGGTTGGGGGTTTAATGTAGGGGGGGATAGGCATATTATATCCCCAGATAAACAAAAAGAAATAACAGATATATGGAATGAATCATTAACAGAGGATGAAAAAATACGCCGGAGAGAAGAAAAGACTGTTCCTAAAGAAAAACCCAAAGAAGAACCTAAAAAAGCACCAAAGGAAAAACTCAAAAAAGGGGAAAAAGAGTCGCCAAAAGAGTTACCAAAAGAGGGTGATAGTTTTAAATCTGGCAGTAAGACATATATTTATAAAAACGGTACGTGGGGGTTTAAAAATAAAAAAGGTGGCAGGGTGGTAATTAAAACCAAGCAGGAAGAAATAAATAATATATGGGAGGAATCCCAAAAAGTTGTTCTGCCGGAACAAGGTGAATTAGCGGAATCTGAAGCATCGCAAGGTGAATTAGCGGGATTTAAAGCCCTTTTAGATAAAGTAAAAAAAGGAATTGAGAGAGCAGAAGGTGTTGGTGGGGATATATCTTCACCCCATTATGTTAAATTAAAAGAAATAGAGAAAGAAGCAAGGGAACAAATATCCGAGATAGAAAAGCAAAAAAAATCCACAGCAGAGAAAGTACTCCCCCAAGAACCAACCAAAAAAATAGTAAAGGCGAAAGGTGCAACAATCAAAGAATCAAAACGAAGCGAAATCTCCCTTAAAAAAACAAAAAAACAAGAATTAGAAGAAGATTTAAGGATATATGATAATGCCATAGCGGAAAACGAGGCAAAATTAAAAAAGATGGGGCGAGAAGGGAAGCCCATGGGGGGTTATATCAAATTAGGTAAACAAATAGAAATAGCGAAGGCAGAAAGGGCGAAAATACAAAATGAATTGGACGAAGCATACCCAGCAAAAGAACCCCCAAAAAAAATAAAAAAAGCAACATTAAAAAATGTAAAAGAAAAAATAGAAGATGCTATAACAGAAGCAAAAGAAGCATTAAAAGCCAATCATGACCCAGGGAATGTAAAAATAGACGAAGTAATGGCATCAAAGGTGTTTATGGAAGCCATGAATCTGGGGGATATTACCGTTGCCGAATATGAAAAATATAAAAAAGAATGGAATGAATTAATTGTTAAATATAGAAAAGGGCGAGAAACACAAGAAAAAAAGACAAAAAAAGAAATTAAAGACCAATTACGGGAAGAATCAGATGAGGCTATATTATATCAGGGCGGTAAAAGTTCGGTTATTAAA
>C687J35021_10000908_pt1 | contig 22789 bp, 29 predicted proteins | sample RifCSPhighO2_12_FD_35021 | JGI IMG/M metagenome (IMG submission 35021) | reverse complement strand
GGCGGAGCAAATCCTAATTTCGTTAATGGAGACAACGAAACACCTTTGCACTGGGCTTCTCATTATGGACAATTAGAAATAGTTAGAGAATTACTTCGAGCGGGAGCAGATCCTAATATTGCTGATGTTCACGGTCAAACACCTTTGTATTGGGCCACCCGTAATAAACATTTTAAAGTAATTGAACTACTTGAATCTTACTTCCCATCCTTATACGATCTAAGTTTAAGAAGTATCAGAAAATTTAGAATAGTGGCATCTTCAATTCCTAAAAATTTATTGGAATAATATATTCATCCCTTTAACTAAAGGAATGAGTTTACTCGAAGCTTCTCGGGTGAGTAATTTATCTCGTGTCAGAAAATTACTTCGTGTGCCCGGCGCCGAGGCAGATATTAATCTTGCTGATGAAGTCGGTAGAACACCTTTGTATTGGGCTTCCGCTAGTGGAAGTTTAGAAATGGTTAGAGAATTACTTGCTGCCGGTGCAGATCCTAATATTGCTAATATATACGATGAAACACCTTTGTATTTGGCTTCTCTTAGAGGACGCTTAGAAGTAGTTAACGAATTACTTCTCGGTGGCGCGGATCCTAATATTGCTGATTATTTTGAGCCAACACCTTTGAGTGCGGCTTCTGAGAACAAACACTTAGAAGTAGTTAGAAAATTACTTACCGCCGGGGCAGATCCTAACATTGTTAATAAACACGACGAAACGCCTCTGTTTTTGGCTTCTTATTATGGACACTCAGAAATAATTAAAGAACTTGAGAATTTCTTTCCATCCTTACATATTCTAAGTTTAAGAAGTATCAGAAAATTTAGAATAAATACATCTTCAATTCCTAAAAAATTATTATAATAAAACCCCATTTCCTTTAGTTAAAGGAAATGAATTTAATCGAAGCTTCGCATGAAGGAAATTTACTTCGTGTTAGAAAATCACCTCCTAGAGGAGAAGATCCTAATATTGTTAACAGACACCGCGAAACATCTTTGCATGAAGCCTCCGGCAATGGATATTCAGAAGTGATCATAGAATTGCTTTCCGCCCCTAGCGGTGGAGCAGATCCAACTATTGCTAATAAAAATGGTGAAACACCTTTGATTTTAGCTTCTCGTAATAGACAATTAGAAATGATCGATTTAATAAAATCCTATTTTGCTTCTTTACAAACGCTATCTATCAGATCTATTCGAAAATATAGAATTAATATAATAGATGTACCTCTGAATTTTTAATTGAAAAAAATAATTCGTTTTATTAAACGAATTATGAACGACAAATTATTAGATTCTGCTAACGGACCTGTGGGATATATCAAAAGTTTATTAGAGAAAGGGGCAGATCCTAATGCTGTTGATGAATACGGCGATGCACCCTTACATATAGCTTCTCGTTTTAATCGTTTAGAAACCGTTAAAATGTTGTTATCCGTCGGAGCGAATCTCAATATTGCTAATAATTTTGATAATACACCCTTACATATAGCTTCCCTTAACGGATATTCAAATATAACTAAAATACTTTTAGACAACGGAAGTGACGAGAGTGACGGAAGTGACGGAGTGAATCCCAACGTTGTTAATAGAGGAGGTGAAACACCTTTATATTTGTCCGTTAATGTGAATTTAGAGACTGTTAAAATACTATTATCTGCTGGTGCAGATCCTAATATTACTGATAATGATGGTTATACACCATTACAAATTGCTACTGGTACGGGAAACTTAGAAATAATTGAAGCGTTGTTATTCGCAGGAGCAGATCCTAATATTACTGATAATGACGGAGAAACATCTCTATTTTGGGCTTGTTATGATGGAATTTTGGAAGTAGTTAAAACACTTTTATCAGCTGGGGCAGATCCTAATATTATTAATATAAATAATGAAACCCCTCGAGATATGGCTTCTCTAGACAAGCATTTGGAGGTAGTTGAAGAATTAGAAAATTACTTCCCTTCGTTACACATGTTGAGCATAAGAAGTATGAGAAAATTTGGGATAGACTTTTCTTTAATTCCTAAAAATTTATTATAATTAAAAAAATAATTTCCTTTAATTAAAGGAAATGAGTTTAATTGACGCTTCTCGTGACGGAGATTTATTTCGTGTTAGACAATTACTTTCCGCCGGTGCAAATCCTAATATTGCTAGTAGAAATGTTTACACGCCTTTGTCTTGGGCTTCTCGTAAAGGACATTCAAAAGTAGTTAGAGAATTACTTCACGCGGGGGCAGATCCTAATATTGCTGATAGGAATGGTGAAACACCTTTACATTGGGCTTCTCAAAATGGACATTTAAAAGTAGTTAGAGAATTACTCTCCGCGAGAGCTAATCCTAATAGTGCTGATAAATATGGTCACACACCTTTATATTGGGCTTCTCATCAAGGACATTTAGAAGTAGTTAAAGAATTACTTTCCGCACCGGGCAACGGAGTAGATCCAAATATTGCTAATAAAGACTGTAAAACACCTTTGTATTGGGCTTCTCGCCGTGGACATTTAGAAGTAGTCAGAGAATTGCTTTTTGCAGGGGCGGATCCAAATATTGCTAATGAAAATGGTGAAACACCTTTGTTCTGGGCTTCTCGTAATCAACATTTAGAAGTAGTTAAAGAATTAGAAAATTATTTCGCTTCGCTGTTCACTTTAAGTTTGATATCACTAAGAAAATTTGAAATAGGGGTATCTTCAATTCCTAAAAATTTATTACAATAAAAACATTTCCTTTAACTAAAGGAAATGAATTTATCAGATGCTTCTCGTGACGGAAATTTAGTTCGTGTTAGGGAATTACTTCACGCCGGGGCAAATCCTAATGAATTTGATAAAAATGGTCAAACACCGTTGGCTTTGGCTTGTGGGGGCGGACATTCAGAAATAGTTAGAGAATTACTATCCGCGGGCGCGGATCCTAATCTTGCTAATAAACACGGTAATACACCTTTAACCATAACTGCTACGCATGGACATTTAGAAGTTATTAAAATATTACTTACTGCCGGGGTAGATCCTAACAGAAAGGATGAAGCCGGAGATGTTCCATTGATCAATGCTTCCGCTAATGGTCGTTTAAAAGTAGTTAAAGAATTACTTACCGTCCCCGGCGGCGGAGCAGATCCTAATATTACTAATGATGATGGTCAAACGTCTTTACATCTGGCTTCCGTATTTGGAAAATTAGGAGTAGTTAGAGAATTACTTCGCGTCGGAGCAGATCTTAATATCGCTGATAAAGATGGAAAAACACCTTTGAGTGTGGCTTCTCGTTATGGAGAATTAGCGGTAGTTAGAGAATTACTTCGCGCCCCGCCCGGAGGGAAAGGAGCAGATCTTAATATTGCCGACGAACATGGTAGAACACCTTTATATTTAGCTTCTAAGAGTAAACATTTAAGAATAGTTAAAATGTTATTATTCAACGGTGCGAATCCTAATATTGCTGATAAAGACGGAAAAACACCTTTGTATCAGGCTTCTTATAAAGGACATTTAGAAGTAGTTAAAGAATTACTCACCGCCGGTGCTGATTTTAATATTGTTGACGGATATGGTAGAACGCCTTTGTGGTGGGCTTCTTATAAAGGATATTTAGAAGTAGTTAAAGAATTACTCGTCGCCGGAGCAGATCCTAATATTGTTGACGAATACGGGGATACACCTTTGGCCCTTGCTTCTGAGAAAGGACATTTAGAAGTAGTTAAAGAACTACTTTCCGCCGGGGCGGATCCTAATATTGCTGACAAACACGGTAATACACCTTTATCTCAAGCTTCTGGTAATATGTATTTGGAAGTAATGAAAGTTCTTTTATTAGCCGGAGCGGATCCTAATATTGCTAATAAATACGGGTCTACACCTTTGTTCAATGCTTCAGAGGAAGGACATCTAGAAGTAGTTAAAGTATTGTTATTCAACGAAGCAGATCCTAATATTGCTAATGAAGATAGTCAAACACCTTTGTTCGCGGCTTCGAAGGAAGGACATTTGGAAGTAGTTAAGGAATTACTCGCCGCCGACGCAGATCCTAATATTGCTAATAACAGCGGCAGAACACCTTTGTTCTCAGCTTCTATTATTCAATATTTAGAAATAGTTAGAGTGTTGCTTCGCGCCGAAGCAGATCCTAATATTGCTAATGGAGATAGTCAAACACCTTTGCACTGGGCTTGTAATCGTGGAAATTTAGAAATAGTTAAAGAATTATTATTAGCCGGAGCAGATCCCAATATTACTGATGGAGAGGACGATACACCTTTACAATGGGCTACTCGTCATCCAAAAATAACCGAGTTATTAGAAATATATTTTCCTAGTTTACAAATAGTAGCATTAAGATCTGTAAGAAAATATAGAATTAATATAACTAAAATACCTCAAAATCTATTCCCTCAATTAGGACTCTAGCATCGCTTATACTTTTTATTATTTCTACAAATACTGATAAGGTATTTGGATTCGCAATAATATCAACATTAAAATCTATCAGGAATTACTATGACTAAAATATCTTAATCAAAAAAATAATTCGTTTATTGGAACGAATTAGAGAAAAGAATTCCGTTATAAAAAATATTTCATATAATATAAATGGCAGATCAAACGTCAATGTATTTAACATTCTCTTTTGAGAATTTAAATCGAGAACCCGAGAGTTTATCAGTTAACAGTAAGACAATCGGTAAAGATATTTATGATAAATTTTTAGACATAGGATTGGATGTTGATAAAATTAAAATCTACAATTCGTACAAATTAGATTTTATATACGAAGATGATAACATGGTAGAAATGGTCCGAAACTTTGAGGACAGTAAAACATCCACAGCTCAAAGAGAAATTCCTTTATTAACGGTTATTATGAAAAGTGAACCCTCGGAACATTCCAAGAAACCAAGATTAAATAGAACTACCTCAATTGCTCGAGAGAAACAATGTATAGTATTTGATTTTGATTGCACTTTAACCAAACGCCACTGGTACCATTTTAACAACGATCTTACTTATTTTATTAAGATTTATTCTATGAAAGGACCAGCTTCTCTTCCACCTAGTCTCAAGAAGCTTAATTTGTACGAATTGAGAGACAAGTATTATGAAGGAGATGAAGCTGCGACGAAGAAAGTTACTGAGTTAATCTGGGGAGATTACAAGAGAATCGATATGATCAAAGAATTCTTAATTACAGCTAAGGATAAATACGGATATGATCTTTTTATATCCTCACGAGGATTAGTTGAAGATATTGAGAAAGGATTAGACTTAATAGATTCCCGAAATCTATTTAAGAATTATCAAGGAACTGCATCACCTCAACGATTAGGTCTTAAAGTTAGGGATCAGCCAGAAAGTTGTAGTAATCCAAAGACTAAAGCTGATTTTATCTTAAAATGCTTGTATGATAGTAATTATTTTGATGTAATTTATATTGATGACGATCCGTCCGAACACAATACGATCAATCGCCTTCTTCCTGATACTAAATGGGCGGAAGAAGATCGTAGGTATTATTTCATTCCCGGACCTAAGAAAGATACAGGAGGCGGGATTGAAAAGAGAGAAATAGACGAACTATATGATACTATCGAAAATGTCGTGACTTCTGTATAATTAACCTTTAAGGAATAAATATTAAATCTTGAAAAGATGCTTGTTAAACCACCTCAGTACGATTGGTTGATAAACGAGGAAACATCTGACGGAAGTACTCTGTCAGAAGAATCTGCTTGGTGTTCGAGTTCGGAATCATATTCCGAAGGTAGTAAGAACCATCTATTAACCCCTAAAGGTGCGAGTTCTTTAGTTCCCGAGAATCGAGGAACTGGATTATTTGCAAATTTGTTCTCCTTCGGCTCCGGATTCGGAGGTGATTCTCGAGGAGAATATTCTCAAGTTCCAGCATCCGATAATGGAAACACAGAAGAATACTGGTCTGAAGATAATAAAATTTTATTCGACAACAAAACTAATATCGGGACCGTTTCCAACAAAGTTGAAAAGTTTTTATTGAATGCCGTTGTTATATATTGGAAAGAGTCAACTATTCCAACAGATCGAAGTAATACTTATTATATTAAGAAAATGAAATGTTTTTTCTTCTCATCTGAAAAGGCTGAGATTATGAAACGAGAAATTCTGGAAGTTGATAATAAAACACATTCTCGTTTAGTTAACTTTTATGAACGCCAACTCGAAAGTTGTAGTTTTCCAAATTTAATTCGTGATTTATTTGGCTTTGAAAAACGGTATTTAAAATAATGGATTTTAAAATAGCGGTATTTAAAATAACAATTTAAAATGAGTTCTGTAGTTACTGAAATCAAGAAATATCCTCCAGCGGATCGTCTTCGTATGATCCTAATGATATTGGGAAATCGAAACGGTTCACCTGATTGTGAAGAACTTCTTACTATTGGGTTTGATTCTATAAGAACGCTTGAACACATATCAACTCAAATAAACGAATCTATGTATGATAACGAAAGTGATTATAGTGAATACGATTGTGAATGTGATCATTGTGTTAATTGGGGAATAAAATCATACGTAGATAATTTACGCGAAAATAAAGAATTGACATATCCACCGTCTCAAAATATTTTACACCCTGTTGATTGGTGGACAACTATCCCAACAGAACACCCTATTCCATCAGAACACCCCAAAGAAAATATTCCAACAGAGCAAAATATTCAAAACGAATCTTTGTAATTTCAATCGTCTATAGACGATTGAATTTTTTATTAAATAATAAATGGAGTTACATTCCCTTGATAATAAATTAGATACCACTTTACTTTCGTTTACATATCCTTATCCTAAAGAAGAATCAGATAAAGTAAGAGAAAGAGTGAAGGATTTTAACGAATATTTAAATATGGATAATTTAGCTCGACAAATTCTTAATATACTCATTCAACATATTGGAAGTCCTTTAAATGATGATCCAATCAATAAAATATGTGTAGATGAATTATTACTTCGATTATACGATTTAAAAGTTATATGTTCCGATGCATTTCAAGATGCAGTATTAGAAACCCAATTACATGAAATGACTACAGGTATGTGTCCACAAGGGCGAAGTATTCGATTACTTCAAGTATTATATTCCTCGGTCTCTTAATTCAATCATTTATTGAAATGATTGAAGTTACATAATACGGCGCCCTTCTTTAGAAAGGAGTTCTTTAGAAGTGGTTTCTTTAGAAGGGATTTCTTTAGAACCCCCATCGTTTGTGAATCCTCTGTCTATTGATTCAATCATTTATTGAAATGATTGAAATTACATAATACGACACCCTTCTTTAGAGGGATCATCGTTCGTAAATCCTACAGTTTGGCATTCAAATGCATGATGACCAATCTGACCACAATTATAACACTTAAATGAGTTAATTCTGCGACGATATCGTCTAGGACATTCGTTGGCATAATGTCCGTGTCTGCCGCATTCATAACATTTATCAGAGCTTGTTTTCAACATTGTTTTAAGAACTGTAATTTGTTCTTGTGGTAATTTAACTTGAGTAAAAGAACCGCCTCGAACGTTATGTATTCCAAATTTATCCATATATTTAATTGTAATTTTGTCTTCATCGAAGTTATCACAGTCTAAAAATGTCTCATAAGGATTTTCTTTTAAAAGTGGATACTTCTTTGTCCATTCGCTACCTCTACCTGCCTGGTGTACTTCTATTCTTTTGGTTAAATTCTTCGTTTTACCCACGTAATATTTCCCTTGTTCTAAGGATAAAATATAAACAATATACTTAGTTAAATTCTCCATTTATGTCTCTTTCTTTTATAAAAGAGTAGATAAACTTTACAAGAGAAATTTATTTTGTGCGTACAAGTATTGACTCCAAAAGTTCTTTAGAATTACGGAGTAAACGTTTATCGTTCGTTTGAACGATAAAGTAAACATTTAGTAGTCATCCGAATCCGTGTCTGAATCGGAGTCTGAGTTATCACCCGAATCTGCGTCTGAGAAGACCATACCATTCAAAGGGTCCTCGAAGTCATCATCTGTAATAACTCTCTGTACTACAGGAGTAAACGTTTCGGGTGTGTAACCATCCGGCATTAGAGACACATCTGGAATTGCTTTTTCTTCAGTATGAACTTCTGGAGGACCATTTGGCCAAGTCTTCTGGAAGTAATCCACCATATCCTTTTTAAGGTGATTACGTGATTTTCCGGTTTGAGGAATAATATCTTTCAGATTGTGTTGTAGCATGAGATTACGAAGATCCCCCACAAGCCATTTGGAGTATTGGACAATAGTTTCTTCGATCTTATTGTTTCGGGTTTCCCATTTTCTCCAGTTGGAAGGAATATGAGGAGATACAGATCCACCAAGTACTTTTACATCCTCGATAAGAATACGATTAAATTCTTCGCGAATACGATTCATGTGCTCGATGAAGGCTTTAGTATTATAACCTTCTTTATTCTTAGGATCTTTGTTTACCATACTTCGAAAATAATTGAAATTATCTGAGGCTACCTGGTAGAGAGACTGAAGGTTGTTGTACGTGTTAACTCTTCTTTTTCTTTCTCGATCTAATCGATAGTAAATATCACAAAACTTCTTCTTATCGTAAAGTCCTTTCATGAGAAGAACACGAGATTTGAAACCAGAGTTGTCCATATCATAGGCATATTTCGGCAGAATAGATCCAGGGATCTCTGAGATAATATTGAAGATAGAATAAATAGTAGCACGTTCTTGTAGAGTACCAGACATGTAACCAATCGGTTGGATACCTTGAGGACATCCATCTTGTCCCACAGCAGGAGCTCCAGCATTCGCAGCGTGAAATGTGTTTACACCTACTCCCAATTCTCCAGCCAATCTGGTAGCCTCTGGGTTATGATAAGTACCCTTTGTGTCGATATGACCAGTTCTCCAATTGAAGAATATCTTACACTGAGTACAGAACATCTGATCACATCCAAATGCTCGGAAAATAGGAGTAACACACTTGGGACAACTTCGAGTATCCTCTCGTAATAGTTTGATGTTCGCGATCACATTCTCGTCACAACGATGTTTCGGAATTGCACCTTTGGGATTAAGTTCGTGACACCGGATGCATACACGTCTCTCACAAATCTTACACAATCGAGTTTTAGGATCTACCATTCCTTTACAGTCTTTGTGAGGACAAAGACATGCAAAGGAAAAAGACTTCTTCCCTTTGGTGTCAGGATGTAAAGCGGGAGCAACCCGAGCCAATTCATCCCGTAAAAGAGGTAATTCATGGTTTCGTTCTTTCGAAAAAGCCTCTTTTAGAGCATTAAATTCAGTTGTATAAAATCGTATTTCTTCGTCGGTTCCATCTTCTTTCAGTTGACATATCATTCTCTTGAGTTTATCCATCTTCTCTTTTATGGCACGCATTTTATCTTTGATAACTTCCATACGAGCCTCGATCTCCTTAGAACGATCGTAGCTATCTACTTCCGTCATTCTGGTTTCTCGATCTGACATCACCTGAACGTAATATCTTTCTTTGATCAGAGGCTTATATGAATTACTCATCCATTTACTTTCCATAATACGATGAAGAAAGGCTTCGTCAAACTCTCCTTTGCACACGACACAAGCTGGGTTCTTTTCCTTGTCTATGAATGTAGTAGCACAGGAGGTACATACCTTTTCCTTACAAAGACATTGTACAAAGTTATCAATAGAAATATCCTCGTAACACACCATACACTCTTCGGTTGGAAGAGTAGATGATGCTGCGACAATTTCTCTTACAGGAGGGACTTTGCTCTCAACTGTGAGGATACGACGAGGGGCCATCGGGGGACGTTTTAAGTTCGCACGGTTATTCCTACTAGATAACATTGTGTTGGGTTTGTTAGTAAAAACGGAAGATCTTCCATCACACTTTCCTCACTGTTTATTTTTGTATTTTCGACATACCAAAAGAAATAAAAATATACTATAAAGGAAGTGTATAATTTTTATTTTAACATAATAAAACATCACCTTTCCAAAAAATGAACACACCTACTTTTGTGAACCAGAATTTGATCTCCGAGTTGTTGGAGCGTCGATTGAGCGCGGGCGACACTGGGCCGTTCCTCCATGCGTGCGTCGCGTTTCCGAGTCGGCGGAAACAACGTGGGTTACGGGAATGTAATATCTTATGGAGAAAATAGTAACAGACAAATGTGGGACGGTTGTGGATACTGTCGCCATGCTGAAATGGACGCAATTAAGAAATTACCGCGAAAAGGATATAAAGGACAACGAATAACAGATATAGATTTACTAGTAATCAGAGTGACAAGGGGAGGACATATTAGCACATCGAAACCGTGCGGACACTGTATAGGGCATCTTCAACGTATCAAAAGATACAGAATTAGAACAATTTATTATTCGGAACAAGACAGAAGTATTACTAAAGTTAAATTTGATAAATTACTTGAGCATCCTGTGCACATCTCTGGGGGATTTTTACATAAAGAACGAATGGATAAACTTAAATGGGGATTGGGTGGAGTGACCAGTTCGGAATCGGATATTCGGAAGAAGAAGCGGCGCAATCTTGTGCACAGTCGATAGCGGATATGTGGGGAAAAATAGTTTATCCTTATTATGATCGTAACCATTTTTATGCCCAGGGTTGTGGAGTACATCGACTTCAATACACCAATGGCGTATCTGAAAAAGACTTGAAAGAGTACATTAAAAAATCCAAGTTTGTAATAGAACCTAATAGAGTTCTGATCATGGCAAAACCTATATGGGTACAAGCTGATCCATATCCTTGTGTTGCTATGGGACCTCTCTTAAAAGCAGGTCCTGGTGCATATGACGTACATCACGATATACAACTTATTTGAGGACTAATATGAGAAAGTGTAAATAAAAAATGAATAAATTTCTTTTTCGATCGATTGGATCGAAAAAATGGCTGAGAACAATTCTTCGCATCAATTTGGTAAGATACGTGTAGGAAGAATCACTTACTCCCAGGGATGGTCTAATCCAACTTTGCCTCCGTTGACTATTAATGGAGAATTTTATCATCCTATAGTTGTAATGATGAAGTCTCATGATACGACATTTCCTAAAGAAAGTAAATTTAGAAACGGATTTAGTTCATTAAGTCCATATATCATTAAGGACGAGAATGGAGTAATCTTTGAAAATTATTGGCAATTTTCTAAGATATACGAAGACGTACCTTCTAGTACTCAACATTATTCTCGATACGACAAAAGAGTTATTTGGTCGTGGCCGAAAGAAACTCACGCTCTTCCGAACGGAGATGGCAATTGGTCTATAACTTCAAAATATTTTAATTGGAGGAAACAAGGATTTATGAACCCGTATCCAGTAAGATATCCGGTAGGTTATCATCATCGAGGTAAATGTATCGGATCTTTCAAAACCTTACCAGACGGATCGCTTAGTCATGTTATGGATTATGTTAGTTCAAGAAAAGAAATTTATCTAAAAGAATACGTAAGATTAGTCCGGCAACATTCTGATTTATACGAAGTTAAGAGAATGTTAGAATATGGTCTTAACATTATGATTATTGAAGTTGACGGACCCCATGAAGAATCTCTACAATATTACAAAGATAAATATGATGTACCTTCTGATTTTATACAATCTAATTCGGTTGAAGCGAATATGGAAAACTTATCTATTCTCTTGAACGATCCTAAACATCCATTTGGGCATGGTTATTGCTTAGCAATTGCACTTCAAGATTGGTACACTTAACTCGTCGTTCCGTCGTTCTACGGAACGACGGTTAAAAGAATAAATCCGAAGGTACATCGATAATATTTGGATCGGTTCCGGTGATTAATAAAGTTTTAATACATCCAAATGTAAAGTACCGGAAGTTACTATTAATGACGTTTCACCATCTCCGGTTGTAATATTCGGATCAGCTCCGTCGGCCAAAAGAATTTTAACAATTTCCAAATTTCCTTATCGGGACGCTTGCCATAGAGGACTGAACCCGTATTCATTTTTAGCATTTGGATTTACACCTTCCGATAATAACTCTTCAACACGTCTTAAATTTCCTTCATACGAAGCACTACGTAATTCTTGTTCCATAATTCGTTTAATTGAACGAATTATTTTCCGTTTACTACGTCAAGGAGGAATATAAATCTTCCGGTACTTCCAAAGTATTAATTCCATATGTTCTAATAGATCTCATAGATAGATTTTGTAAACTGGGAAAATAATCTCTTAATATTTTCGTGACAGTGTAATGACCACCATGAGCGGCAATAGTTAAAGGAGTAATTCTCGAGAAATTAGCAATTTTTGGATCAGCCCCGTTACTTAACAGTATTTTAATAATATCTAAATGACCAAATATGGCAGCTTGATATAAAGAAGTCATTCCCCTAATATCCTGAAGATTTGGATTCGCACCGTACAATAATAATATTTTAACAATTTCGAAGTGTCCATAATAAGAAGATATATGAAGAGGAATCTCTGGTAGTGCAGTTGTAGATACAATATTCGGATTCGCACCCTTAGATAATAACTCTTCAACACGTCTTAAATTTCCTTGCTTAGAAGCTTCAATTAAAGCATCGTGACTCATTTAATTGAACGAATTATTTTTTTTACCGTTACTCGTTTACGGAAGAATATGATTGCTCTGGTACTCTAACGATATCAATTCTATTTCCTCTAATAGATCTCATAGATAGATTTTGTAAACTAGGAAAATAATTCTCTAATATTTCAGCAACTTTCGGATAATTGTAACACCTCGCCCAACTTAGAATACTTTGACCATCTATTTTGTAACTAATTGGATCTGCTCCATTATCTAATAGAAATTTAATAATTTCTAAACATCCGTTAAGACAAGCCCAAATCAGAGGAGTTTTACCACCTTCATCGGGAACATTTGAATCAACTCCGCCGTTTGGTGCAGAGAATAATTGTTTAACGATATCTAAACAATTTCTAGATGCTAAATGTAATGGAGTTACACCGTTATATTTAACAAAATTTGGATCTGAAGGTATAGGTGCAAATAATAGAGTTTGGACCATTTCTAAATTTTTATTACAAATAGCTTGATTTAAACAACTACTTCCGTCTATATTTATGATGTTTGGATCAGCTTTGTGTAAGCACAATTCTTTAACAATTTCTAAATATCCTCCAGAAACAGCTAAATATAGAGGATTTCCAAACACATTTGAAATATTCGGATCAACTCCTTCAGATAATAATTCTTTAACCCGGTTCAAATTTCCTTGCATACAAAATCTATCTAGTCCGTATTCGAAATTCATAATTTGTTTATCCGTTTATGGAAGAGTATAATTGTTCTGATATGTTAATGATATCAATTTTATATTTTCTAATAGATCTCATAGATAGATTTTGTAAACTAGGGAAATAATTCTCTGATATTTCAAATACTTCTACTTCAAGGTTATTAGCGGCTTCATCTAAAGCGATGAGTTAGAAACTGTTAATAATGTTTGGATCTGCTCCATTTGCCAATAATTCTTTAACCACGTCTAAATGTCCCTCTGAAGATGCCCATTGTAAAGCAGTCGAATTGTATTGATTGACAAGATTTGGATCTGTACCGTTCGCCAATAATTCTTTAGCTACTTCTGTTGAAGATGTTCAATATAAAGGAGTACACATATAACGATCTCGTATATTCGGATCTACACCTTCTGATAATAGTTCTTTAACACGTTTCAAATCTCCTTCTTTAGAAGCTTCGATTAATTCTTGTTCCATCCTCGTTTATTATAACGAATTATTTTTATACATATCAGAGAAGATATAATTCGTTTGGTATTTTAGTAGTGTTAATTCTATGTTTCCTAATAGATCTCAGAGAGAATATTTTTAAAGAATAATGTTCTAACAATTCATCGATTTCTTTTCTGTAACCTATCCAGTATGAAGGTAACCTACCTCTTCTATCAGGAATATTTGGATCGGCTCCGTTTTCCAATAACACTTTGGCACTATCAAAGTATCCTAAAATACAAGCTTTATGTAAAGGTGTTTCATGATCGTTTCCACTAGGCACGTTTGGATCCGCTCCGTATTGTAATAATAATTTAACAAGTTCTGAAGATTGTCCAACGGCCCAATATAAAGTATTGTTACCAAAGAAATTGGGATCTGCACCTTCGGACAGTAATTCTTTAACACGTTTTAGATCATTTCTTGTAGAAGCTTCGAATAATTCCACATTCATCTTTTTATGTTTAAAAAACTAACACTGGAGATATCTTATCAACATCAATTCTATATTTCCTGATAGATCTCATAGACAGATTTTGTAGACTAGGGAAGTAGTTTTCTAATAGTTTAATTACTTCCGAATGTTTATATAATCTCGCTAAATCCAAAGGAGTGTCACCGTTCGCATCGATGGTATTTGAATTAGCTCCATTAGTTAACAATAATTTAACGATTTTTAATTGCCCGCCAACAGAGGCTTTATGTAAAGGAGATTCATTCTTTTCATTGACGATGTTTGGATCGGCTCCGCCTCCAGGAGCATATAATAGAACTTTAACCATTTCTAGATCTCCTATCATAGAAGCCCAATATAAAGGAGTATCTCCGTTATTATCGGCAATATTTGGATTCACCCATTCACCGTAATCGGATAATAATAATTTAACTATTTCCAAATATCCTTCACTGGAAGCCCAATGTAAAAGAGTTTCTCCTCTCTCGTTAATAAGATTCGGATCAAACTCTTCTGATAATATTCTTGCTATTAATTCTTGTTCCATAATTCGTTTGTTATAACGAATTATTTTTTTTGTTCAAGAGAATAAAGTTGAAGATACTTCGATAATATTAATTCTATGTTTTCTAATAGATCTCATAGACAGATTTTGTAACGAAGGAAAATAATCCTCTAATATTTCAACAACTTTCGAACGATTATAAAGTCTTGCCCGTGTCAACGAAGTTTCGCCGTCGTTGTCAGAAATATCTGGATTGGCTCCATTATTTAATAGTAATTTAATAACTTCTGAATGTCCATTAATAGAAGCCCAAATCAACGGAGTTTCACCGTCTTCGTCGGTAATATTTGGATCTGCTCCGCAGATTGGAGCAGTAAATAATTGTTTAACAATATCTAAACGTCCTCTAGAAGAAGCTAAATGTAATGAAGTTACACCGTTATATTTAGAAATGTTCGGATTCGCAGGTATACCTTCGAATAATAAAATTTTAAGCATTTCTAAATTTTCTCCACGAGCAGCTTGATTTAAACAACTATCTCCATCTGTATTTACAATGTTTGGATCGGCTTTGTGTAACAATAATTCTTTGGCAATTTCTAAATAGTGTTTAGACACAGCTAAATATAAAGGATTCCCAAATACATTAGCAACATTCGGATCTACTCCTTCAGATAATAGTTCCTTAACACGTTTTAGATTTCCTTGCATACAAAATCTATCTAATCCGTATTCGAAGTTCATAATTCTTTTACCCGTTTATTCGTTCGGGAAGAAATATAATTCTTTCGGTACTTTAATAATATCAATTCTGTTTCCTCTAATAGATCTCATAGATAGATTTTGTAACGAAGGAAAGTAATCTTCCAATATTTCGGTCATTCTCGTAAAATGATTAGTGCGAGTCCAAAATAAGGGAGCTTTTTTAAATATATCTGCAATTGTTGGATCGGCACCGTTTGCTAATAGTAGTCCGAAGATTATCAAATGACCGTAAAAAGAAACCTCATATAGAGGAGTTCGACCCGCTCTATCGACAATATTTGGATCTGCTCCGTATCTTAATAACATTTCAGCGACCTTAACATATCCTTTTTGAGAAGCCATAAGTAAAGGAGTGCTTCCGTGCATATCAACAGCATTTGGATTAAATCCCGCCTTCAATAATTCTTCAATAATTGGTAAATTTCCTTTATAACACGCCATATGTAAAGGAGTTCGTTTAGCGGTATCGCTAATGTTTAATCTGGTTCTTGGTATTAAACGCTTGACACTTTTCAAATCACCTCTTGTGGAAGCTCCGAGTAAACTATCGTCGTTCATTTAACTAAATGAACTATTTTTTTGTCCCACGAATTATTCATCTTCCAGAGGTGGAAGAAACGGATTATTATCAACAAATACAGAGACTAATACAGAAAAAGCATGTTGTTGAGATTCTGGGAGGAGTGAAATAAAGGAAAGAAGTATTTCATCATCTTTGAGATTACGATACATTATTCCTAATTCTTTCATCCGCTCTTCCTGACAGTTTTCCTGTCGGAGTCGCTCCGAGTCTTCAGCGTTCATTATTTAAAGATTATCGTCTTTTTAAACGATAAATAAAATTTATTTGGGAACTGTAGAACCTTGTCGTTTAGTTGCCACAACTGGTCGAGCTCGAGCAGTAGAAGGACGGGCTCCCGTAGTACTAACAGAACCCCCAGCTCGGCGTACTTTAGACGGAGGTTTCTTTGCACCGGGAGCACCTCCAGATGTGGCGGCAACTTTCTTAACGGTACTTCTAGTAGAGCTTTGCCGGAGTTGTTTCAAAGAAACAACATTGCGACGATGACTATTAATATCAGCAGTGATCACCTTGTACAAAGCAACTACTTGTTCAGAAGTAGTTTCCTCACCGGAGAACTTTTCCAAATACATCTTGAGAATTACGATTGTAGCTGTATCATCGTAAGTATTGAGAAGTTCATCCGAATAAGGTTTTGGTTCATCGGTAAATACGTTCTTATATTGGAAAAGCTCTCGTTGAAATTGATTGAAGTAGAATAATTTGTCTTGGTGCTTCTCTGAACTCCACAATTTCTTTGCATAGGTTCCATCAGGTTTCTTCACAGGAATCAACCTAACTTCAGTAGAAGAATGTGGAGCCCATTGCTGTTTCATCATATACCCATCGAGATATTCTACATGAACATCTAGAATTTTACCTGTAAGAGGATCAGTATCCACATAGGGAAGACGAAATTTAAGCATAGCAAAAACAGGATCAACAAGTTCAACCCAATTACCTTGCATAATCATGTCATCTTGAACAGCATCCATCAATCGTTTCGACGCATCTTGTTTTGAGAACCCTTGTTCCATCAAATCTTCAACATTCACACTTCGGATATCAGACGTAAAGAATACATCTTTACGTCCTTGCCATTCTTTTGTATCTTCATCTGTGAATAATTGATTGCGAATATCAACACGATCAGCCATATCTCCTAATGATTCCACTTTGAATGAGAAAGGACGCGGATCATACAATACGAATCTGAACTGAGGAAACATTTTCATCAAGATAGGATAATGCTGACCTGGCGCTGCCCCAACTGAAACAAAAATAGGATTGGGTACATCTTGAGGGTTCCAGAACATAGTCAGGAATTCAATGTCTGCTAAAATCAACTTCCATTGTCCCCAATGAACACGTGTCATATGTTCTGGTTTTACAGGTGTATATTTCTCAACATTCGAATCATCCGTGAAGAAGAGACCTTCGTTTGTGAAAGAATTGTCTGCCTGCATTTAATACAACGTGTTTTATAAACTTAAGAAAAAAGTTCTAACAGCTTTTCAGTACTTTATTTTGATTTTTGAAGTTCTTCAATTATCCGTACTCGGCCCATCTGAAACTCAGAAAAATTAAAAACTTTTTATTCAGACACCACATCTTCGGACAAATGAAGGAGACGTCTTGCATTAGCTACAACTACATTCAATTCTGCTTTAATTGAAGAAAAATAATTTGAGTCAAAACGTTTCGGCTTCTTAATACAATTCATGATTTCTCGACGAAATTCTTTTATTTCTTCGATAGTATTTTGAATTTCTGGATCCTCTCCGTAAGTTGGTAATAGAAATAGTTTATCAATGAGATCTAATAATTGCTCACGTAACTGAATAGCTTTGTCCATTTATTTAATGGAAAAATCATTTATTTATTCGGTTTAGCGTCAAATGAGTGAGTGTTAAATAAGAGCGAATAGCTTTGTCCATTTATTTAATGGACAAATCGTTTATTTATTCAAATTATCAGAAGAGGGTATTTTAAGTTTTCCTGTTGACATATCTCGTTGATACTCAACGTCAAATAGATCATCCGTAGACCAATTCAACAGTATGCTGATCATGTTATCATTTTCATCAATTAAGATATTTTTACTGAGGATATATCGACGGTTAATAGAATCTACAAATTCTTGAGCTCTGAAATGAAGAACGTCGAATTTTGTAATAGTACCCCGAAGTTGATACTCATAAACATTAATAAGTCTTTCATATGCTTGTAATGATCTATGACTATAAATATTTATAAATTCTGGAGCTTCAGATAACTGTGATAATTCTTTTTGTTCTTGTAAAGTTAAAAGATAATTAAAATTTTGATAGATACTTCGTAGTCCCGGAACATAAATCGTGATCCATTGATTTTCTTTAACTACCCCTCGATTACGGTATAAATAACCGTACATATTATTAGCTTTAAGCCAATGTTGAGTACCTCCACCAATCATTTGCACCGCCATAAAAGCTGTGTCTTCCATATATTCTTCATTTGCTCCTCCTGATCTTTGAAATATACGTTCAGATTGTACACGAGTCATACATCGATTCAATGTAGTATGAAAATGCTGGGAGTCTTCCATTTTATTCTCGAGAATAAAATATTTTATGACATCATACTTGTAATTGCAGATTTTGCAGTGTTCATAAGTGAGTCTTTTTGCTCTGGGCTTAAGGATTTATACATGTCAGTAGCTGCTGAAGTGGTGGAATGTAGTGTTGAATGTGATTTAGCCGGGGCAGAATGTGACGACGTAGAATGTGACGACGTAGAATAAGTTGTCGTAGAATGTGATTTAGCTGGCGCAGAATGAGATGAGGTAGAACGAGTAGAATGGGAAGTTTCTGAAGATGATTGTTTATTAATTAATTTACCTTTAACAATTCCTTTCTTCTTAGCTATTAATTCCTTTCGTTGGACTTTTTCTTTCTCGATTTCTTTTATTCTGTTTTTCTTTTGATGAACATATACCATATTTGCAATATACCAAATAATAATAAGACCGAGAGGAATGAGACCTAAAACCGTTGCCCATATTGCATTAGTATATCCTTTCTTAGTACTAGTTTTTCCTATAGCAGTGGCAGCGTTAGCAGCCAGAATTCCGAAAGCAAATAAACCTGCTAATGTACTAAATAAAATTATATTTTCTATTGTTCCCGTAAAGCCTTTCTTGCCAACCATTTTATTCAATCCAAATAAGCCATCTTTTTCTGCTTCGACTGTGGCTGCTTCCTCTGCTGCTAAAGCTGCACCTTCAGCGCCTTCTACAGCAAGTAGACCTCCTTCGGCTGCACCTGCAGCAGCTTCAGCTTCGGCTCCTCCGAAGAATTGAATAACTATGAAGATAATGAATCCTATGATACTTAAGGCTACTATAGTCCATCCTATACCAACACACCAACCTAAACTAGATCTAGCTACATCGTATTGTTCTCTATCTGAATCTGATTCATCTCCTTTCTTTTTATTAACTTCTGATAACGCAATTGTAGCTTCTATTACTATGGCGAAAAATAATCCAATTAGAAATATTTCAATCAATACAAATGAAATAAATCCCATTTTATTCTCCAACAACTTATTTATTTTTAACGAGGACTACTTTGAAGTCACACGAGCCATTATTTCTTCGAACGAAAATATTTTCGTTCGTTTACACGTTTTCATTGTCCTTTTCCGCCTCAGGAGAGGGAAATATTTCAATAAGTTCTCTAATTTGGTCAACTACATATACAAACCTATAATAGATTTCTCTCATTTCATCTAATACTCTTGTACTCATAGTTATACGACCTGTTCGTTCAATATTGAAGGTATGTTTATGTATTTCGTTTTTCTTTTTCTTATTTTCTTTTTGAAACTTACAAGGTATTTCAATCTTAGCATAACTTCGAACATCTGGAAAATAGTCAATGAAAAATTCTTGATCGATTTTCTTAAATAGATCGGAGAGTTCTTGAAGGTCTATCGAAAATCCTAATTCAATACGGCGTTTAGCCATACTTACATCAACATGGGAAAATCGGACAGGTTCTTCTGCAAAAGGTTCTACTGTTAATAACCATCTTAATTTTGCTTTTGCATCTGTAAATTTCCTTACGTCTGTTAAACAACTATAACATAATCTACGGACACATTTCTCTTCTATACTCTCATCAGAAGGACTCTTTAACTTAAAGATATCAAATTTCCACCATCCTTTACCATCTTTAATCTTAAAATCTCCTTTACATTGGGCAAGAATATCTTCTATAATTTTCTTAAGTTTATCTGGTTCTTCATCCCGAAGAGAATTCATGTAAAATATGTATTTGTTTATTTCATTAATATGTTCGATGACTAATTTGGTTGTTTCTTCGGCCATAGCTACAGATTTACACCCTGTCATATGAACGTTCGTTCGAGAGATTTTACAATTAACATTCTTTTCGCTGGTTGAAATATCTATCATAATAGAATGCGGCCATCCATCTTTTGTAATTGACCTAACTATTCCGCGCTTTTTAGCTCCAAGACAGCATGTCATGATTAGATTAGATTGTCCTGGATAAGGCAAATTGATCTTTTTAACAGGTCGATTTCGTTTCGGTAGCTTTATCTTAGATATGGGAAGTAAATAAAATAGTTTGTTGATATCGGAAATAGAATTTTCAAAATATCCTACAGCTGTCATTGTCATCATAGGTATATCTTCATATTTAGGATATCCTTCGATATGATCATAAACTATTTCATCTTCCCCAAGATTTTCTAGGAAATTTCCTTCTAAATTTCCTAAGAAATTTTCTTCATCACCGGAACTCGAATCGTCCGACTCGGAATCGTCTGACTCGGATTCCGGACCAGCGTAATCATGCTCACCGTCAGACATTTATTTTAGACACGCCTTGGTATCAATCGCATAAAGGATGTTTTTATTTTTATTTTTTCTCTTAAGTCGGAAGTATAACAGATTTAAAACCCACAATAAAATGAGTCATCTAGGTCTTAAACTGGAATCCGAACATCTTTCAACAGACGGCGAAGAACCCTCTGTTAAGGTAGAAAATTCTAACGTAGACCCTGTACATCTTTCGACGGACAGTGAAGAACTCTCTGTTAAGGTAGAAAATCCTAATACAGCACCAATAGGTATTAAGCAATTATTTGATAAAATTTCACCACTCGATCTAATTTATTTTAAAGGTGCTGAAATTGTATCAGAACTTATTATGACTATTAGTAAATTAACAACAGGTGAAGGAGGTTATAGTCATGTAGGATTAGTTGTAAATAGAGATCTTCTTCCTTCTGTTGAAGAACTTGAACCCGGCCGTTGGTACATATGGGAAGCTATACTTTCAAGTAGTTATATTTACGGTACTGACGGTATTTTAGACATTGAAACAGGCAAAGGATTCTTCGGGTCACAAATTAGGGATTTAGAAGATGTAATTTTAGCGCACACCGCAGGTGACGCTTTAAGCGCCGATGTAGGTGGAGCCGTAGGCGCCGGTGCAGGCGAAGGTGTCGGAGGTGGTCGTATGTTTAGTAAAAAGATAGCATGGGGAGAATTAAAAAATAATCCGTGGAATCAAGGTAAAGCAGCACAAAATCGCCTTCGTAGGATCTTCTATAAACTTCATAAAACTTATTATCATACACCATATGATGCAAATCCTGTTTCATGCTTTGGAGCACCTTTTAAATGTCTCAGACCAGTTCGTAATTTATCAGATCGTCTTCTCTATAATGTAGACTATGTTTCATATATTGATAATGAAATTGCAGAGTTGGATTCTATGTCTAAAACTGACTTAGAATTAGATACAACAGAACCATCCGGCGGATTTGATTCCCAAACACAAAACGCTGAAGGTTCTCTCACAGATGGAATTATGATTGTTGATGAAGGTACTCAAACACAAAACGCTGAAAGTTCTCTCACCCATGGGCTTATAATCGTTGATGAAGGTACTCAAACACAAAACGTTGAAAGTTCTCTCAACGAAGGACTTGTAATCGTTGATGAAAGCAAGGTAGAAGAATTAGAGACTCAAAAAGAGAAAATAGACTTAGTATCCGTCGATACAGTAATTGTTAAATCTGATGAAATAAATTTCTCCAGACGTGAAGGTACAATTCGTACTATTCATATGAGTCGTGATGCTACTGCTCAAGATCTTCTTAAAATTATGAGCCGGGCGAAAAAGAACAATAAGAATATGAAGGCTAAAGTAGGTAATTTCGATCCATCTAAAATCCCTCTTATGTGTTCGGAGTTAATCTCGTTATTCTTTATTTTAGCAGGTATTATTGATAAGAAATTTGATCCCCGTGATGTTCTACCAGTTGACTTATATTCAGGTAAAGATATTGACGGATTAATGCCTCTCACATATTGGCCTCGACCAATTGAGTAATCGGGGGTACTATTCATTTACAATGTACTATTTATTAATAGTGCATTTTATAACATCGTTCGTTCATTAATAATATAACGAATGAATATCAGTGAATGTTAATAAATGAATGTAAAAGCTGGTGTTGAACTGTATTCGTACCATTCTTGTACACCATATCCAAGCCACTCACAATTTAGAACTAATAGAGTAAGATAACTTATGAAACGTCTAAACCCTCGACGATATCCTTGTTCAATAATTTGAAATAAATGTTCATTAGCTTCTTGTCTAGAACAATACTGACCT
>C687J35021_10000900_pt1 | contig 22873 bp, 25 predicted proteins | sample RifCSPhighO2_12_FD_35021 | JGI IMG/M metagenome (IMG submission 35021) | reverse complement strand
TTGAGCGGATGGCAATGCAGCTAGCTTACTGTATGCAACAGCCGCACTTGCGCTTACGTCTGCATCAACAATTACTCCCGCAGTAATATCAGTTACTCCAGTATTTGATATCGTAACATCTCCGGTCATGTCTACTGGTGCAGCTGTATTTAGTGCAGTTCCAACAATAACCTGTCCTGACATCAATGCGGCTAGCTTTGAATATGATATCGCTGCGCTTACGCTTATGTCTGGATCAACAATTACTCCCGCAGTAATATCAGTTACTCCAGTATTTGATATCGTAACATCTCCGGTCATATCGACCGCAGTAGCAACATTACCCACGGATCCAACAAGAACTTGAGCGGATGGTAATGCGGCTAGCTTGCTGTATGCAAGCGCTGCTGTAGCAGATACATTTGAATCAATAACTACGCCAGCTTCAAGTGTTGCAGTACCATTAACATCATTTGTAAACGCTCCAGAAAATCCAACGTTGTCCCATTGTCCAAGTGAATCATTGTATAAAAGTACTTGACCATCAACTGGATTAACAATTACTGGATTGAATTCTTCTCCTCCACCAGTATTTGATCTACCTATCTCAATCCAGAATGTGCCATCCCATGAAAGACTAATAGCATCATACTGTGTAGGCTGCCATATCTTTGTGATCCTAACATTACCAATACCAGGAGTATATAGAAGTTCGCATATAAGGGGAGAGGCAGATTCAAAAATAATAACGACTTGTTGCCCAATTATTGTTCCAGACTGAATCAAAAATCTTCTAAGAGCAGCATCATCAGAATCTGAATAAAGTTTTATTACTTGATTTTTTAGTGGATTAACAATCTGGTTATTGCTGGTTAGAACAACCGTCATTGTTGATGCACCAAGTGTTTGACCAACAACTAAATTACCATTTCTAAAATTAGCCATTATTTATTTCCCCAAGTATTTAATCTATTTGATGATATAGCAAATGATATGTCAGATATCTTACGATCAATCTCTATAATTTTACCAGCAAAGCTATTGTTTGCCTCACTAGCAAGTTTAAATTCTTTCTCATAAGAGATTGTTCTTTCAATTAATTTATCACGATTTTTTCTATAGTCAATTGCATATGTTAACACACAACCAATAATAATGCAATTTATTGATGTGAATATACATAAAATGATAAATATACAATCTGTCAAAGTCATTTTATTCGTCCCCCATACAACTAAGAATATATACCACAATCATAAAAACTGAAAAGGTGTACAAGATAAAAAACACAACGTCAATCATTGTTTATCCTTTATTTTAAGCATGTTATAAATCTCCTGGTACTTCTTCCTAGCACCATGAAGCAAGATCTTTGATACAATATACTTAGCCTCTGTACCGGCGAAGAAGAATGGAACACCAGAGCACGACCATCCTATAACTGAACCTATCACATGGTTTGGGGTCAATTGAGATCTCCATACACCAGCCTTTACCTCATCCCATGTTGACTCAACAACAACTGCGCGAACTTGATACGAAAGTATACGCTTCATCTCTTTCGAGAATCTTTCCCTTTCTTGCCCACAGCACATTACGAGATCGGAAAGGGTCTTTCTTTCGACGCTGATATGATTCTCGAGTCCGTACACTGAATAATCTCCGCACGTCAAAGAAGCCACTTTTTGTTCGATTGGTGACAAATCGAGTGGAGTCTTTTCCCTTGAATCTACTATCGCGAGTATGTCTGAGTATTCGATTGTATGCTTCAAGTATAATCCTTGTGTTAAAGTTTAACTGTTTGTTTTAGTTGTAACATTATAACATACTTTTATTTTACTTTCAATAAAAACAATATATAGAAATACATAATGTATTTTCACCGATGAAATCAGAACGTCTTTTATAAAATTACCAAATGAAAAAATAAGTTGGAAATACTTTGGTTCTGTTGATCATTAAATCTCAACATACAGTTTCTGCTGGGGAATTTTATGATCACTTTGACTGATAGTAAATGATCAATAAACAGGTGTATTTTGAACATCATGTTTTTTGGCGGACTTTCAATCAAGCAATCAGTAATTCTTGTGTTGCGTTGTTGAATCGATTATGAGAAACAGATTAGAATTTGATGAGAATTTGATGAGAATTTGATGAGAATTTGATGAGAATTTGATGAGAATAAGGATTTAATATAACTAAGAGTAAATGGTAGAATAAATTTACCTTTATTTTACCTACAAACTTTCCATTTTATTTATCTCATCATGAATTTCACGCCACTCAATTTCACCAGACTTGTACTTTTTGTGTAATATTAATGCTGCGTGCATTGCTTGATTGTAGTTGTATTTCATAACATTTCCATTAATTTTACCAATTCTATTGCAAATATGGTGACAAATTGTGTAAATCTCTAAACTTTGTTCTCGTGATTTTACTAAATTACGTCTTAAGAAATAAAAATATAACAAAATTAAAAATGAAAAAACAAAAGTTAACAACAAAATCATTTTTTACTCCTAAATTATTTTTTATTAATAAAATAAAACAAAGCGTGTACCAAGTAGCAGTTTAAAAGAATTGCGCAAATTCTAACCCAAATCATGTAGAGAGTTCCCCCATTCCCTGTGGGTGAACTCTCCGCCTTTCCTATCTTTTGATTCAATTGAGAAACCTTTTCATTAGAAAGCTTAATTTCTGATAAAAGTATCGACTTTCTTGTCCTGTTGTTCTCTGGTAGTGAATCAAATTCCTTAGTCTTACTTTGTGATTCCTTCGCAATAAGTTCCTTTTCTTCAACTAGAGATGTGTAGGTAAATCCTTCCTTGTTTGACTTTTGGTTTATGTTTGACTCAAAGAATATTCCAAGTCCTAGTATGCTAATGAAAAGTACTAGTGATAGGAAAAACTTCGCCATTCTTTTGACGCTTATTACTAGTAGGCCAGAACATACTATGGGTATCATTTCCGATATCACTGAGCTACTTACAGCAGAATAAATGTCTCTATCAATCTGTATCATTGATAAAACATTCTGGAATATCAAATAACTTGTTATAGTTACACTTGAAACTGTGTATAAAATTCCAATTGGGCTTTTCATTTTCCTTTCTATATCACTCCACACTTTTTCCTTTACTTCCTCCTTTGGATCGCAAAAAGGTACTTCTAATCGACTTTGTTGTACAGGTGATACTTGTACCATTACCTCTTCCTCTTTCTTTCCTCCTGTGAACTCAAAAACATTTCCTTTCTTCTTCATTGATACCCTCTCATTTAAAATTCTTTTCTTTCTTTGCTTTTCAGTCATCGTGGACCACTCAAGCCTAGGCCTTCCCATTTCTTTTCCCCCTCCTTTTTAGTCTTAATATAGTGTAATTATATCATGTTTTACTTATTAGTCAATGTTTATTGGCAATTCTCTGCTAAAAAATACAAACAAAGTGGTCCATCTGGTCCATGATGGTCCATGACGTGGTCCACGATGGTTTTTTTACTTAACTATCTATTATTCTTTAGATTATTATAGGTGGTACCTCTGGTCCATGATGAAATAGAATAAACTTTACACGTGAGGTTAGAATTCAAACTAACTATAAAAAGGTTTTGGTAAATCATCGTGGACCAGCGGTACCACTAAATAATATATAAACAAAACAGGTTGTTGGAGTTTTTTTCTGTATAAAATTTGCGCAGTTGTCTTGGACCGGTCCAGGACGTCGTGGACCAGTAGGACCATTTCTGCTAAAAAATGCGAATCCATCGTGGACCATCTTCCAAGTTTGATTCTCTAGCAGTAAATTCCTCGTTCAGTTTATTATACTTATACGAAATAAATATTTTTCTCGAAAAAAGATTGACAAAGAGTATATGCCTTGTTATTGTCAGAAATAGGAAATGTTTCATAACACAAAGAATGGAGAAAAAAATGGAATTCACTAGACAACAAGAAATTGAAATGGGAAATGAACTAGAAATTTTGGATATTAAAATTCTGCATCAGAGTTGGAACTTGGAAAAATCAGAAATAGAAAAAATTAATGAAAGAAGAGATGAAATAAGAAAATATTTCACAGAGCAAAGCAAACTCGAAGAATTGCAAATGCAAATTAAAAGTAACAAATTTGTAGAAAAATGGAAAAAAATGTCAAATAAAGAAAAATTAGAGTTTTACAAAGAAAAACTTTCTAAATTATCAAAAAAAGAAAAATACGAAATAAAGTTTACAAAACAGGATATAGAAAAATACGAGAAGATTGTTCAAGAAGAATCTATTGTTGTAGAAGTAGAAGTAGAATCAGAAAAAGAAAACGAAGTTTTTGAATCTACTGTAGAAATTGAAAAAGAAAACGAAAATCTCCCAGAATTTTATCTTGACAATCTTTCTCAATATGAGATTCCAATGGAAAAATTTTATACACAAAAACAAATAATACAAAGTGAAAAAGAAAAAGAAAAAGAAAAAGAAAAAGAAAAAGAAAAAGAAAAAGAAAAAGAAAAAGAAAAAGAAAAAGAAAAAGAAAAAGAAAAAGAAAAAGAAGTTGAATACGGATTCGAGTGGAATTCATGTTTGAAAAAAATGGTGTTAGATTGGACAAAACGCAAAAGTAATAATTAATGAAATAAGCATAATAATATTTTACAAAAATAAAATTAAAATATAATAAAAAACCATTGACTTTAAATCATCACTATTATACAATGAGTATATGTAATGAGGATTTTTCTTTTACAAGGAGTTAGAAATGAAAGTACACGTGGACTACAAACCAGCGCCTAGGAATGTTTCTCGTCTTGCCTCTGCAATTGCAAAAATTGGTTACGATGAGACAATTGATATCGTGATAGAGGTAGCAGAAAGGATCCATCAAGTCAACGAAAAAATTCTCGGCGATCTATATTCCATAGCAGAACTTCAAGAGCCAGCATCATTTTACCACAACAACGTTTGCGTAGAGCCTGCTAGAAAAAGAGACGATGCTTTGAAGTGCGTATATGGTATGGCATCAAAGTGTACCAAGTACGAATGGGTCGCCGCAATGCGTCTTTTTGAGCTTTCCACAGAGTCTTTCGGTCTTACAACAGAACTAATCGAAGTCATAGCATAAAGGAGTATAGAAATGATTGGTGATTTTAAATTCAAACTTAACTACAGACCAATGGAAATTTGTGGATGTAATGAGCACATTCATTTTTTTCTTATGGATTGCGAGAATTGCTCAAAAAACGCTAAAAAATATAGGGAATAAGATGAATATGCATTTAAAATTACAAAAGAAGTAGAAAAAAAAGTAGAAAAATTTTTAATTTCTATACTTGGAGTAGAAGAATATAAAAGAATAGAAAAAAAAGAAAAAGAAAGAAAAGATCCTGGTTTTAAAATAAAAAATGGAGTTGCTAATTATTGTTTACAAAAAGACGGAGAAGTGTTTGTACAACCAATATTTTTAGGTTAAAAAATGACAAATAAAAAAATTAGCATCACATCTGCAAAAATTGCTTCTTCAATGTTGACAATTGACTCTAAAATTTGGGAGTCAGTTTTAGAAAATTACATTCAGTCTATTATTGAAAGGGAAAATCCTGATTATGATTTATGCTGTGAAATTGCAGACTCGGACGATGTTGGACATGAAATCGGAGAACTTGCTCCAGAAGGTGATTCTATCGAACATGAAGCAATGAACGAGGCACGAGCTATTTTACAGCTAGCTGGTTGCCTTAAGTCTTGTTCCCCTTCTGACGTTGTAGGTGCTTTTCGTCTTATTGAGATGGATCAACAGCGTAAAGGTATAATTTGCCCAGAAGATAATTCTATAACCAACGAAATTTTGCTTAGAATTTTCTAGTTTAAATTTACTCTATAAACTAATAAGGGGGCTTTTTATCCCCCTTTCCTTTTTCTCCTATTTCATTTCCTATTAAAATTCAGTTGGAAATCTTTTTCTTATTCCATATACTACCCAAGTTCTACCGTCTCCCTCTCTTACTTTTGAAATGTTTATTTTGTATCTACTTTTTAAAATCATTTTGTACTTTGCCAATTCACTATTAGAGTAAACTCCTTCTAATCGTAAAAGTGTATTGAATTCTTTAAGTGTTACTTTGTCGTTTTCAGTACCTTCTATAAAGTTTCTGTTTATCACGTCCAATTCTTGGCTTTCGTGTAAATCAATAGACGGCATTAGATACTTTTCTACGTTGTGCTTTATTGCGCAGAAAGATGGGTTCTTTTCGATGTATTGTTTCATACACCATGCTGCTATATAAGGAATCTCGGTTTCGTACGCGTCTTGTAAATCATGTTCGTTTATTCTTTCGTCTTCTGGTATTTTGTCCATGTGGCAAGAAATCACTCGTGTCTTGAGTGATTCGTCGTTTGAAATGTTTGGTGGGTAGTTACTGCTGCAAAATACCATACAATCAAGTTTCGCAACCATTGATCCCCTGTATAGGTTTCTAACCCTGTGCATTGAGTCTCCAGTCAAAGACTTGAATGATGGGGTAGATAGCATGTCCGGATTTGCCTCGTGGACAAAAAGGCATCTTTTGCCAACCAGGGAGTACTTCCAGAAAGAATCGTCGAAGTCTGTTGCCGTGAATGCTTGTATGGAATTTGTACCCACTAGACATCTTAGTAAATGGTCGACTTGGCTTTTCCCTCCTCCACTTGGTCCCCATATCCAAATTGCTTGCTTACGGCTCGCCTTTTCGTAGAAAATAGATCCCATCATCTGGCAAAAATCTTCATGGTTTGGTATTCTTTTTAGCATTTTGCAGAACATTGGGGCGTGAGTATCTATTGAATTTTCACCAAATGTATCGCAATCGATTGGGTCATAGTTTAGTCTATTGAAGACAATTCCTGTATCACTTTTAAATCCCCAAGACTTTGGCATTTCTCCTACTTCTCTAGGTATTGACATCCACCTTGATACTACCTTTTCGCATTGAACCATTGTAGCGTTATAGATTGCGTACTTTCCATATAGCTCATTTGAAAATTCGCATAGAGCACTTGCTACGTTTTTAGGTGATACTAGTTCTGCATTCTTATCTTTTACATTTATAATGATTCCGCCTTCATCTCCTTTAGTTACTTTTACTACTCTAAAATCATACTCAAAGTTTATAGGCATTGAGTTAAAAAGCCCTGGATACTTTGAGTTTTTGTTTTTAGTTCCTAATAGTACATGCAAAAGGTCTGTTTCAAGTTCTGCATTTGAAAGTTTATTCTTCTCATCTCTTTCAGTATTTTGTGTTTCCTTATTTAATTTAGCAGCATTCTTAAGTAGTTCTAAAAGTTGATTTACGTCTGTGATGTTTTCCATTTTACAATTCCTATTGTTTATTGTTAATTATCCGGTGTGTCTTGCGCCGCTTATAATGGCTCTCATAACTTCATTTCTAACAAAATTGGAATTGTCTTTTGGTATTGGTGAGTTCATAATCATATCAAAAATCTTTTCCGCTGAATAGCCGCATCGAGTAAGATGTAGCCCACACTTGAAACACGCCAAATTTCTACTATCTCCAGACGTAACTCCGAACTGTAGGAATTCAGATATAAACTTCGGCATTGTTCTTTCTTCAGCAGAAAACTTCCTGTAGTCCATTTTCTGTATCTTTATCTCTTCTCGATCTATTTTTGATAGTTCTCCATCTTTTTTTATTGAAACTATTTCTTTACATGGTCGGAATTTCTTTGCACCATCTGTTGCTCTTTTATCGCATCCCCATTCTTTTGCGTACCATTTCATGCACTCTTCATATTCCACTACATTTTTTATTTCTTTTTCCAACTTTAGCCAAACTCTAAATCTATCCCAAGGTAACTCTTTTTTCTTTGGTTTTTGATGATTTTTGGTTGTACCTACTATATGAATTTTTTCCTTGACTTTTTCCAAAATATCTGAAAGAAAAATTCCATTGTCAAAATCAAGTGCTATCCAATTGCATTCTATGAAGTTTTCTTTCTTTCTGTATCCTCCGAATCCTTTTCTATTTTCTTTCCATGATATTGGCGAATTTGTGAATGTACAAATAATCTTCGCCATCAAATCCATATCATCAGTTTTTACAGTCCTCCAATATTCTGTGTACATCCATTCTTTTTCATGGTTTTCCTTGTCTGGGTGATACGAGATCATTTAAACTCCTTAGTTGTTATATATAAATTCTATCCAGACTTTTACTATTAGTCAAACATCCCATAAAAAAATATACCCAGTGTATAACTGGGCAATTTTTAAGTTTAAATTTTATCTTAAACTATACTTTAAACGGTCTGAAATCTCCCCATGTTGTGTATTCTCTCTTTCCTTCTATTAGTCTGTAAAATACTTCTGCTGTAACAAGTAAATCTCCGAACGCCCTATGCCTTGCTTCGTTTCTAATTTTAAAGTATTCCGCCAGTGCACCAAGGTTTCTTCTTTCCAGGTATGGTAAAAATCTCTTTGTCATTCTAAGCGTGCAAATAATAGGAAGCTCTATCCTTGTTCCAAACTTCGCCGAGTGATGCTTTAAAAATTTGTAGTCAAACTCTGCATTATGTGCTATTAGAACACATCCGCTGGAAAATCTAAGGAATTCCGAAATTGCTTCCTTTTGTGTCGGCATTCCTTCCAACATCTTATCATCAATTCCATGGATTGCAGTTGCCTCAATTGGTACCGGACTCTCTGTCTTTACCAACAAACTAAGTTCACCATTTGGCTTTCCAGCAGAAAATCTCTTTGCGCCTATTTCCACAATTTCACACTCTTTCTCATCTAGACCTGTTGTTTCTAGGTCAAAAAAACAAATATCTAGTTCAGAAAATATAGCTTCATCGTTTTGAATATTTACTATTATTTTTTTCCAATCCATTTTAAATAACCCCATTTTTAATTTTATCTTTTTCCATTTCTTCTATCATTTTTTCATATTCTTTTTGTTTTTTATAAATAAAATCACAATTGCACTGTTTTTTTTCATTAAAACATTCTGTGCATATATCATTTTCTTCATTATAAAAAAAATCATATTTTCCATAAATTTTATCTTTATTCATTTTAACTTACCAATAGATTTTTAATAGATTGAACAACATTTGATACATTAACATCATTTTTATCCTTTTCTGTTATAATGTCTTCAATTTTACATTTTAAAATGTTGCAAATTTCCGTTAGAAGTTTCCAACTTGGAAGCCTCTTCCTATTCATAATAAGAGAAATATGACATACTCCAACCCCACACCTATTAGCCATTTCTTTCTGATTTACATTTCTTTCAATCATAAAGAATCTAATGTTTTTAGATACTATTTTTCTAAGTGAAAAAATATCAACAAGACCATCTAATTTTTCAGTTTTTTCTACATCTACAGTATCCACGATTTCCCCCTTAATTTATTTTTAATTGTATCACATAGATATAAAAAAGTAAATATATCTTGCAAATTAGTTTAAAAAGATATATAATACATAAACAAAAACAAATGGAGGACGTATGTCAGAGTATCAAGAAAATCCAAGGATTTCGCTTGATGAGGCAGCAAACATGATGTCTATGATCATTGACGAAATCGAGGCGTTGGAAACCGATGATGAGTCAGAAATCATTGAAAAGTACATGACTTTCGGAACAAGCCTTACAAATTCGATAGATAGGAGGAAATATCTTTTAAAGGAGGCTGAATCTAAAATTGAACTCGCAAAAAAGATGAAGGAGGATCTAGACTTTCAAATAAAAAAGTATAGAAAAGTTCACGAGTCTGTTATTGAAAGCACGAAAAAAATTGTAGAAGAACACCCTTCTATTGTTTTTAGAGACTCTTTCGGTAAAAAGGTTTTTATCCAACCAAACCCAGCGCCTAGGCTTATTTGTAATATAGAAACAAAAACAACAACTTATCATAATACGCTTTGTGAATATGATAGATCATACTTATTTGGAAATGGATATGGTAAGTATGTTGTTCCAGTTACTATAAATGTTTTGGATACAAACAGAATAAAAGAAGACATCATTTCTGGCGTAGAAGACCTTCCTTTCGCTTCAGTTGTAAAAGGAACTCAACTGCGGGGTATGAAGTAATGAAAGCCACAAACCATCTTTTAGACGCTCAGACGTGGGCTGTGGTTAGAGAACAGGCTACAGTTCTTTTTAAGTCTAGACTTTTACCACAAACAATAGATTCACCAGAAAAAGCCATCGCGATTATACTTAAAGGATCAGAGCTCGGAATTCCGCCGATGCTTGCTTTTTCACACCTTAACATAATTAAAGGAAAGCCAACAATTTCCTCCGAACTTATGTTGGCGCTAATTTATAAGAACCTTCCAGGGGTAGCTATTAATTTTGTCAGGATCGACAACCTTGGGTGCGAAATTGAGGCATGTAGACCTGGGTCTAAACTGTGCTCGTTCAAGTTTACGCAAGAAGATGCAAAGTCAGCACAACTGCTAGATAAAGAAGTTTGGAAGCTTTACCCTAGAAGCATGTATCGTTCTAGGTGCATTTCCGAGATGGCTCGATCTATTTTTCCAGATATTATCATGGGTTGCTCATACACCCCCGAGGAGCTTGGTCACTCAGCAGATATTCATGATGATCCTGTTGTTAAAATTAATAGACCCACATTTGATCCTGAAAAACTATCTCACGTTGAGGCTTTAAAAGAATCATTAAAGAAAAGGGGTATATCCGAAGAACATCACTATACAATTAAAAATTTGATGGCAGGAAAGGAAAATTCTTACATAGATGAGGCGATTGGAATTGCTACAGATGATAAGTAGCCACAGTCGGAGTGGACAACCCACCCCGAGCAATGGTGGCCCCGACAATACAATTTTATCATAAGGATTCAAAATGTCAACAGTAAACAAAGTTTTCATCATGGGTAGACTTGGAAAAGATCCCCGCGTATTTCAAGCTGGAGAAAAGAAAATCTGCTCTTTCCATGTTGCCACTAGCAGCGGCTCCGGAGAAAAAAAGAATACACAATGGCACAATGTTGTTACATACTCCCCTCACTCTGACCAATGCGAAAAATACCTTAGAAAAGGCTCAAACGTTATGGTTGAGGGTAAAATTTCCTATAAGAAGTACACAGATAAATCTGGAAATGAAAGATTATCTACTGAAATTCAAGCATCCTATGTCACATTTCTTGACAAAAAGATTGACAATGAGTATAATAAAGAAACAACAACAAGTGAGGTTTCAAATGATTATGAATCAACTAGTGGTGATCCTGAAGAATTTTACATTCCGTTCTAAAAAAGAAAAAGAAAATAAATACTGGAAAATGTGGTTTATTGCACAAGAAAAAACTATTAAGAAATAACCTACTTTCCTTCATAACTCCATCTAGTATACTTTTTCCTGTTGTCTATGTGTACTAGATGGGTTCCTGTTCCAATTCCAAGAAACCCTACATTTTCAGCTATTCGTATAAATCTTTCTTTTTCTATTTGATCTTGAAACCAAAAATCACATGCATTTCCATAAATGTGCTGTGATCTTCTTGACCCATCTACCATTCCATTCCAAAATACACATCTTCTTGCAGATGTTGGGGAAATTGGAATACCAAATAATTCCCTAAGTTTTTCCAATTTAATTAAAAATTCAGATTGCATCAATATTGCATCGCAATCCGACCTTTTACACTTACAATCCATTTCTTTTATAGAAAAATGTTTTGTAAGCATTCCATTTGGGAATTTATTTCCCATGTGTATTGTCTTTATCTTTATTTACAATATCATTTGTTTTATTTAAAATGATGTCGACTATTATAGAAACTATTATTTTTATAGCATATCTACACCAGTCTATCATTTTATATCCCTTTATTTTTTAACTGCAGCCATTACCTTTGTTACCGCATCAGTTGCAGCCTGTGCCAATTGTGCCATTTCTACTGGGTCTAAATCTTTTGCTTCTGCTAGTACAGTTGGAAAATCAGCAAAAAGTTTCTTTATTTCTGCCAATGTTCCTGCTGCAGATAGGAGGTCTCCAATTGTAACCCCTCTTTTAACAATTCCAACAACCAATACAGCCACGTCTGAGAGTTGCAGAATTGCCTTTTTTGTGTGTTCAATACCCAAGTACATAGTAAACCCCTATTTTATGATCTTTCACCCTGGAATTGCTTTAGAGCTGCTATAGCTGTAATGTTACCAGTACCAGAACTATATGTCCAGTTCAGCCTCATATACTTAGCAGTAGGAAGACCTACAAAAACCGTGCCAACGCTACCAGTAACCGCAAAAGTACCGGATGTTGTTGAGAAAAAGTTTACATTATCAATGCTATACTGAACTTTTGCAGTTCCAGCTACATCTACACCAGTAAAAGAAACCTGAATCTGTAAATCTGGTTTGTCTGCTACCAAAATTCCAGGTGTAGAAAAGCTTGTAGCTGCTGATTGAGAAGTAACCATTGAAATTGTTTGCATATTATTTACCCTCTTGTTTTAGTTTTAATATTTGCAATGCCAAAACTGCACTTTTATCTCCATTCCTAGCTGCATCCATCATCGTTGTTATTGCTGTCTGTGCTATTTCTGGTGTTGTTTCTTCATAGAATCTTGAAAAGTTCTTAACATATTTTGATGCCTTACTTGATACATTCTTATCTATAAAATTTGATGCACCCATAATTGTCATTGGTAGTGCTTGTATTGTTATTCCTTTAAAAAAGTGTGGTATTCCATGTGAAAATATATCGCTATCTTTTATAGCATCTTTTATATAAGACATTTCTGATTCATTTTTTATATCAATTCCGATAGATTTTCCTATTCTATCTGCAGATTCCAATAAAATTGGATCATTTTTTCCACCTGTTGCTATATTTTCTACCGTAGATAATACATCTTTTGGCTTAAATTCTTTACCAAACTTTTCCTTTGCTTCGCCTGAAAGTATTGTTTTTTCTTGAGATTTACCAATATGTTTTAAATATTCTTCATTTTCCTTTAGATATTGGCTTAAATCACTCCTTACACTTTTCAATGCTTTTTCATTCTGTGGTATACCCTGATTTTTTGCCCAGTTTATTTTTTTACTAATAGTATCTATTTCATCGGAAATCCTATCTCTTCCTATATTTTTATAAAGATTTGAAAATTCATCTCTTAAGTCTTCCAGGTATTTTTTTGTATTTTGAAGAGCACTATCTGTTTTTAAACCCTGTTCTCTTTTTTCTATTTCTTTTATTGCCTTATCAAAAACATTTTCAGCAATTTCTTTTGTATTTGCCTGTTCTGCTGGAATACCACCAACGCCAGAACGAAGAGCCTCTACCGCTTCTCCCTTGCTTCTAGACGCCTGTTTTCCTATTTCTGGAAGTTTTTCCGATAGTTCTTTTGACAATTCGTGCTTTGTTTTTGCCCCGCCTAATAAATTTTTAAGTTTATAATATTTTTCACCCATTCCGCTTGGCATATCATATGCGAATTCTGGCACCTTATTTTTTATGTATTTACCAACTTTTCCGGCTTTCTCTACTCCTTTTCCTATTGTAGCACCGAGTGCTGTTCCTACTGTACCGCCAACTAATGTGTCTTTTGCAAGTCCATATGGATCTTCTGTCAATTCTTTTTCTGATTCTCCAAAAGACTGCAAAAATGCCGGAGTGGATAATTTTGACAAATTACCATCAGGAATAGCTGATGATAAAGCTATGTTACCGGCTAAGTTTGCGCCCCCATATACAAATGGATTTTCTTTCTTAGCTTCCTCTGCTGTTTCTCTATGTTTTTTCTTTAATTCTTTGAATTTTTTCAACAAATCGTATTGTTGTAAATTTATTCCGTCGTCATTTTCACCTAAAATCTCTTGACCTATTGCCCCAGCTCCCGATTGTATACCGGAAAGAATTTCCGGTGCATTTTCACCAGTAACTCCCTGTAATCCACCAATAGCAGCAGATTTTAAATATCCTGGTTTTTCTGTATAATTTTCTTCTAAGTACTTTTTTGCTTCTTCTCCAGATATAACTCTTTCGTTTGGTTTTTCTATATCATTTTCTTGTAAATATCTTTTGGCGTCTTCTCCGGTTAGTATTCTTTCCATTATTTTTTCCTCACCTTAACGTCTCCATTTGGTAGAATCATAAATTCTTCGCCATTTGGTCCGGTTTTCCAATCTTCTTTTGGTTTATCGTATTCAATTTCTTTTGTAGGAACATGGTATTTTTTTATGTATTCTTTAACTTCTTCCGGTGGTTCAAAAGATGGGTCATATAGTCTTTTGAATTCTGATATTTGCGTCAAAAGTTTATTTGCATTTTCTTTTCTTGTTTTTTCATGAACTGCAGAGTATATATCAAAATCTGGTGTTTCTATTGCGGGCTTAAGAGATTGTTTTGCCTGTTCATATCTACCTTTTGACAATATTGAGTATGTGTCTTCAAATTGTCCTTGATCACCTGACGCCTGTGATAAAGCGTTCTTTTGTAGTGCTCCTAATTGTGTCCAATCGTCCGGTAATATCTTAGCCCCAACTTTCTCATACCATGCTGCATTTTTCTTTTTTTCCCCAAGACCTGACATTTCTTTTTCAAGATTCAATACTGCAGAAAATCCCTTGCTTAATGCGGCCTCCGCCTTTTTCTTTTGATTACTTTCTGTTTCTTTCTTTTCTTTTCCTTCCTTACTCTTCAAGCTTTCCCCATATAGTCTATTGTGTTCCTTTTGTATACCTAATTGTTCTTTTTTATACAAATCCTCATTTGTAATTTTTTGTGCTTGAATTCCTCTATCTGCTGCTTTTTGTACAGCATTAGCTTCTATCTTTTCTTTGTGTCTTTCCCCCTCTATGTCGCTTTTAATTGCTCCCAAATAGTCTTGGTTAGATTCTTTTTCTTCTTGCATTCTTCTCTGATTATCTAATTCTCTTTTTCTTTCTAGTATATTCGAATAATTTTCTACAGCAGATGTATCCGATGTTTTACCACCTAAAGTACCCATCTGAGAAAAAGACTTAGATAAAGCTCCTATAAGTGAAGGATCAACCCCCTCATCATATCGTTTTCTATTATTTTTCATCTTTAAGTATTCAAGTAGTCTATTATCTATAGGCATTTTATTCCCTTTTTATTTTTTACCTTGCATCCTCTCATACCATTCCCTACGCTCTTTTTCTCTTCTATCTTCTCTTTCATCAGCCGCCCTTCTTCTTTCCTCGTCTCCATGTGCTTGGAAGATTGAAGTTCCAGCATTTGCAACACCTTGGTATGCATTGTTTCTATCTTGTGTATTTTGTGTGTTCATTTGAGAACTTTGTGCTTCCTGCCCAGCCAAAACCCTAGCTTTATTCATTTTATTTTCGTATGCTCTTTGCTTTAACTCGTTTTGTGTACCTTTATTTTGATTCCTCATTCTTGCATTTTCAAGTCTAATATCCCTATTTCTTTGTCTTTCGTACTTATCTTCGTTATATCTTTGTTCCTCCATTCTATTTTCATAGTTAACGTCTTCATTTTCGTTTCTATATCTTTCTCTCTGTAGGTCTTCTTGACGTTGTTGGTTTCTTAGATATTGCCCTATATTTGATTGCTCTGCTTGATTTTCTGTGTCTATATTTGAGTCAGAGTATTTTTGCCTTCCGGCAGCCATCCTTTGATTGAAGCTATTTATCAAAGAATTGTTTCGTTCTTGTATATCGTAGTCCTCTCCTGATATTCTGCTTCCAAGGTCGGCACCTCTAGCGAGAGCATCTAGCCTGTTTTTATATGCCTGAGTTGCAGCCGATTGAGCAACATCTGCAGAAGATTCTAATGCTGCTGCGTTTGATCCTATAGATGAAATAAGACCAAGTCCAGAACCAGAAACACCCCTCCTAGCCATATCCTGCAAAGCAGATTGAGCTCTTGCTTGATGTGCCGAGTTTACTGCATTTTGCGACTTACTCACAAGTTCTTGATACTCTGGGTCAAACTCTCCTTTTCCTATTTGTTGATATCTTTCTAGTGCTGCAATTTGTGCCTCTCTACCTCTCTTTGTATCTTCTGTACCTTTTAGAAGCTCTGGGTTCTTCTCGTCTATGTACGCCTTCATTTTTGGAGAATATCTACCGAACTCTTTCAGCTGTTCTGGTGTCATCTTTTCCAGAGCATAATCTGGAGATTTTATCCTCTTTCTATATTCAGGCCTTTTTAATTTTTCTTCTATTACGCTAGGTGGATCGTCTAGGCTTAAATCAAAATCAGGCCATCCAATCTCATTTAACATATCCTCTATTTTTTGTAATGATTCTTTTGATGCTTTCCTTGCTTTTTCAGCCTGATACATCTGTACAAGTCCGCTAACAGCTTGTATACCCGCCGCAGCAACTATAGCTGGTATTGCCATATATATCTCCTACAATCCCATTTGTTTTGCTATTTCATCTGCAGCCGATTGATTTTTTATGAAAGACATCATAGGTACATATGTCCAATCTTCATATCCCGGTATTTTCCTTAATTCAGAATTTAGTTTTTCGGTTTCTTTTATTGAAAGATTTATTGGCATTAAGTTATCTCTAAAAGCCTCTCCTTTATCATAATATTTCCAGTCTGTTGAATTTCTGAATATTTTTAAACCATTAATTGCAAAATTAGCTAATTGATTGCTACTTATATTTCCCTTTAACATATTACTTACAATTGTTCTTTTTTCTGCTTCCCCATACATTGCTGGAGAATGTCCATTCTTTTTTAAAAAATCGTCGATTTTTATTCTGTCTTGCCTATTTACATAATCAGAAATTTGATTTGAAAGATTTTCTCTAATATCATTAGATAATGATTCATTTTTTAAAATATTGTGTAATGCAGATTGATAATCTGGTTCTCCATATTGTCCAATTCTTCTTAAATCATTGAATACATAAGTTGCTTGTGGATATCCTCTTTGGAAATTATCAATAGATTTAATAATTTTATCAGTAGTTATATATTTTTTCCTTGCTTCATCAGTTTTTCTACCATATGGGCTTACATATGATGACCTATCTGGTCTAACAGATGTATCATATCCCTCCTCTACTCTTTCATTTTTTCCAAGAAGTCCATATATTCTGTTATATCTTTCTGACTCATCCTTTGTATATGCATTGCTTATTCCTTGTTTTTTTTCTCTTTTTAATTCTGTCAAGAAATTACTTAGACCTTGTGGGTCATTTCGTAATTCTTCTTCTATCATATTTATGATGTGTGGTGATAGTTCTGATCCTCCTTTATTTAATTCATAATATAATTCATATTTTAAATTTGCTAATTCTTGGTTTTTAAATCCTGGCAAATCTTTTTCATATTGTTGATATGCCTCATCGTTTTCCCTATTCCAATCTGCTAGATTTTTCTCTTCTGATTCCCTTAAATCGTTTGCATATTTTTGAAGCTCTTGCTCTGTCATTCCTTTTTGTTCTGAAATCTTATTTTTAATGTATTCGTCAGATTCTTTTCTTCTTGATTCTGCTAGTTCTGTTGCTTTTGATTTTAAAACATCTTGTTGAGAAAGTAATTCTCTTATCTTTTGTGGAAATTTTTCTGATCTAGAAAGAGTATATAGGTCGAAATTTGATTCTCCAGGTGTATATGTTATACCTCTTCCCCTTGATAATTCCTTTCTAATTCCCTCTGGACCAGAGAGAAGATCTTCTGGCTTTCTGTATTCTCCTGTCTTAAATTCTGGGGCTGGTCTTGGTGCTCCTGGGTGCAATACATTACCAAGTCTTGCCTCCGCATCTTTGTCTCCCCTTGCCGCCTTGTCTATGTCCTCTTGACTGTGTCCATACTCTTTATTTGCAGCCTCTTTTTGAGCTGAAGTATATTCATCTGCCCTTTTCTGTAGTTCTTCTTGTCTTTTCTTAAGTGATTCTCCTATTTTACCGACAACACCTGGAATTTCCGCCCTACCCGTATTCGCCTCTACTGCGGCCCTATATGCACCAGACTGGCTGTATTGTTGTTTTGGTCTAGTGACTTCTCCTTTTGGTGCCGATCCACCACCGGAAGAAGAGGAAGCATTTACTTGCATACCAGGTGATTGTTGTTTTTTTTCTCCAGGCGCACCCTCTTGAGGCTGTTCTGCAGCATCCTGTTGGAATAGATTCGTATTTGATTTTCTTTTCTCTTTTTCCAACAAATCGTCTATTTTTTTAAATGCATATGACATTTTATTACGCCCTATTTAGCAGATCTTCTGCAGGTAAAGCCTCGCCGTATTCTGGATTGTTTGAAAAATCTTTTGCTATATCTGGCGGACTTTGTTGTTGAGCCTGTCCTTCTTGTTCCATTTGTTGTGGTTGTTCTGGTACTTTTCCAGTTCTTACCATAGCCATCAAAAATGGGTCTGTATTTTCAGCAAGTTTTTTATGTTCTTCTATGTGATTTAAAATCTCATTAATTTTATCGTTTTTAAATCTAACATGAGGGTCATTAAGAAGTTGTGCATGTCTTTGTATATGAATACCATGATCATCTGTTGCAAGTGCTATTACTGGCTTTCCATCCATAAGGTGTTCGTTTTCCGTGAAAATCAAATCAGATTGGCTTAATTCTCCCTTGAAAATGTCCTCTAGTGGTCTACCCTCTAGAACTGAAACATAATCTGGCCAAAGTTCTTTTGGTATTGCCATCAATTTTTCGGCAATTTCAAGCCTTCCTGCAACCGTTTGCATAAGAGGATTGCTTACTATTATCTTTACTCCACTAATATTTTTAAGGTCTTTTCCTTTAAATTCCTTTTGGTATACTTGATTGTTTTTACCAGATACAGTTAATTTTTGAGGTAATTTTGAGAAATTTTTGTAGCAGTTTACAGCGTGTTGCATGGTTTTTTCCATGCAAATGTGATAAGTTTTACCAATACTATTTATGAATTCCATTGCATTTGCTGTAAGTGTTGCAATTGCAACTCCAGATGTAGCTCCAGTTGGAATCTGACCGCTAAGAGCTGGGTGAACTCCAGAAAGATCGCTCATAATTGAGTCAAGCATGTCAATGAATTTAAAAGTCTCTGGAGGGCTGCTAGTTAGCTGCATTGCCTCCGGTCTTCCTCCTCCAGATACTCCTGGCTGTGCTGTAAACGAAACGAATCTCATCCCGTTTAATTCATTTACATTTATATTTGATTCTCTGCAAACCGTAACCGACTGAACGGCAAATTGAGAATTATTTGTTGCAATTGCAGACAGACAATTGTCGTACTGTTCTTGACTTGCCGATATATCTGTGAATTTAGGATATCCAAAACCTGTATTCATAACCTTTTCTGGTATCATAGGCTCAATTGGTATACATTTATATGGATTATTACCATCATATAGAATTGTTTTATCGTCACCATATATAACCATTCTTCCATTAGGAAGTGCCGCGGATGGCTTGCAATAAAGCTCATATATAGATATTAGGTCAGATTCCTGAATAGATCTATCAAACCAATAGTTTGGACCACGTGTGTCATACAGTCCATCAAGACTTTTTAATTCATCTTCTAATTCTGGATGCTGTGCTATAAGATCCCATCTATTTTTAACTGTTCTGCATTCAGCCCAATCTAATTGATCCCAATGAGGAACATCTATATCATAATATGCGTCGAATACACTAACTATTGAAATTTCAACACCTCCCGTATAAATAATACGGCCTTTTTCCATTGTGTACGGTTCTCCCCGATCTGTCCTCCATGTTGTTTTTGTAAATCCAGACCCCATAATTAATGCGTTTTCTACTAATTCTTCACCCTTTATATCCAATCTCTCATTCTGTATAATCTGATCAATAAGGGAATTTGCAAATTTTACGTCGTTTATTACATCTGACCCACTTGTCATCGCCATAGCTTGATAGGTCATTCTTTGCTTGGTTATTAATGAAACAAGCTGCCGCATTAAGCTTCTAGACTTTGGTGTAAAAAACTTAACAAGTTCTGATTGTACACCTCCAAAAATTTGGCTACTATCCCAACTTGTTGGAGTAATTACTGGGCTATAATATGAAACAAAGTTTCTTATCCAAGCCTGTTTTATTGGACTTGTTACATAAGAAATCCAATTTTGATGGTATTGCGTAAGATAATCTACTACATATTCTCCGTCTCCGTGTAGCCAGTATTCTTTTGAATATTCCGATGTATCATTTGGTGACTCTTGCGCCATATGTCCTCACATTAAAGCTAAGAGACTGTATATTTAACCTATCTCCGCCTATTGAATTAGACAGAATAGGCTGAATAAAGGTACCCCGTTGTTGATATCTTGGTATGTAAATCCTACAAATCGGAGAAGAAGTTGTTCCAGACTTAAAGTATATAGTTTGAGACTGCCCCCAATTTCCAATACCCCACGGAAATGAACCCCAACCTTGCAATAGAATTTTTGATGTCCAATCTGTTGGTTTTGAGCCACCAAATGTATCACCAGAAAACGAAATATTCATTTTTTCTACGCAATAATCTCTAAAATGTACTTGCATTTGAGAAAATTGCTTAGATCTACCAACCAAACCTCCGCTATAAGGAGAAAATTTTATAATAGATTCATATGATTCGTATAAAATGTAATCTGTTTCATTATCTAAATTGCATAAATTTAAGAATGTAACAGTATATTCACCTCCAGCAGTCTGAAAAGATTCTATAATTATATTCATTATATTATATGAGCCAACTATAACATCCCCATATTTTGGAGAATATTCTGTAGATGTTATTTTTGCGCTTAATTTGTCAAAAGAAACTAGATTACACATTATATCATGGTTTTGTGAACAATAATCTATTTTTGTATTATTTTTCCTTTCTTTTTTAATGTTATTTTCAAAATCTATATAGTATATTACATTACCCGGTCCAACTATAGATTGTTTAAATATAAAATCGGTAGTTGTCCAACCATCTGTTAAAATATTGTAAGAATAAACCTTTTTTTCATTCTCAAGACCAGGCAATTCTGTTGTTATTAGATATTGCCTATCAATTTCATAGGAAACTGCAGATGTATTTTCTGATAAAAGACCCTGAGTAAGTAAAGGCTGTATCACATCCTCTATTTTTCTGCTGATGATAGTGACAGAGCTTTCAGTTATAAGGCAAATACCCTGATTTGAAAGCATTATAACTTGGTTATTTATTACTTTTGAGCTGCTTGGCGCCAAACATTTTACAGTTTCATCAACAAGAGTTATGGTAAAGTTTGATGGATTGTCACCGGTTACCCTCCATACTCCATCCTCTTTTATCACAATCATAGAATATTTAAGAGTATGAATTCTAAGAATTTGTGCTGATTTTGATCCTATTGGGAAGAAGTTTACAAGAGGAACCGCCTCCGGCTCGTTGAATTTTGAAGAATAAAAACCATTTGGAAGTTCTTGATCAGTACTGAACACTGGGTTTGTATTATCAATTGGAAGAACAGGGAAAAATCCCTGTCCGGCTAATGTGGAGGTTTCAAATGCATATATAGGAGGACCAAATCCCTTTGATTGAAATACCATATGACCTGGTGACTCATTAAAGCTGCTGGCATATTGCGCATATATCAAAGATTGTGGGTCACGATTTATAGCCTTAACGATTCCCTGTGCCGCCTCTGCGTTTGCCGCACCTGGTGTAAGCGTTCCAGATGATTGATTTACTTTAAAAATAGGATCGAATGAGTTATACGATGCGGTATTTCCGGCTCCAACATCCGACAATCCGTCATAAAATGAAAAGGTGGATCCCGTGAATGTTGTTACTAAATATATACCAGAAACAATTGCCGTACCGGGGGCTCCAGTAGAATTTGTAATAAAAACGGACATTTGATAAGAAAATGACATAGAATTTGTAGAAAAAGTAACAATTCCATCGGTTCTTGTGAATGATTGTGTATTTTCGGGAGTTGTTCCAGAATTTACAAATTCAAAGTATAGAGACGATATTGTACCAATTGGTACAAATGTTCCCGATATCCAATTTGCAACAGAGGTGCACAATTTCCAACTATCAGCTGATATATAGTACGCATAATATGTTCCTTGAGATAAAACACCACCGCTTGCATTTGATATATAAACTGACCACATACCAGATGTTGCGGAAGAAACAAGTCCAGCATCCGTATATGTAACAAGCAAATCTCCGCCAGAATCGCTACAAATTCCACGATTTGTTTGATTTCCAACACCATGTCTACCTAAATATCTCCTAGATCTTACTATTCGTATATCAAAATAATAAGGCACACTTGTTATTGATAAGTATAAGTAATTACTTGCAATGTTTGTTGTATTAACAACACCAAGCTCTAAAATGTGCCTTGTAATGCAGTTTGCATATATTGAGTAGTTATTGAACAAACAAAGGTCTATACATCTAGGAGGCCTATAATTTGCCTGTAACTCACCCTCTCTAGAATTCTCATTTGTATAAAGATATGCTCCCAAAAATGAGTTTGGGTTATCATCTGATACAAATATAATTCGATCACTTATTTCCTGTGAAGTTAGTTGTGCTTCAACAACAAGTCGAAAGTCCGATCTAATTGCGTTTGTAAGTTCACCAGTTCTATAAAGTTGATAAAACCATGATAAATTTATGCTTATTTCGCTGGGGACTGTGAACTCCAATCGTATGGGCATGTTGTACCCATAGTTGATTGGACCAGATTGTGCCGCATTCATAGTATCATTTTGATAGGTAAAAGTATCTGTTCCAGTTACTGTTATTTGATATTGACCTGAAGCTGCGGATGTAAGAGTGCTACCCATTGGAGTAGGATCTGGTAAAATCATAAGCAGATACATACCGGTAACAAGACCGTGGGCGGGACTTGTTACTGTAAATACAGTTGGATTTCCACCTGGTGTTGTACAGTTTACGCTTTCAACAAGTGGATTTGTAACTGAAACA
>C687J35021_10000896_pt1 | contig 22901 bp, 28 predicted proteins | sample RifCSPhighO2_12_FD_35021 | JGI IMG/M metagenome (IMG submission 35021) | reverse complement strand
GCCACCGAGGCGTGGCGGGTGATCGCGCAGTTGAAGGGATGGGAGCAGCTCGATGATCCGAACATGTGGCCGAAGATGGTCAATCACGTGGCGCTGCTCGCCAGGCTGGGCGGGGAGGAGATACGCCATGACTGATGCGGGAGGGATGTCTCGCGCACTAAAGATATTAACTTGACAAGCGCAATCCTTCATGCTATAGTAAAGCTAAGGAAATGGGAAAGTCAGAGACAACCTTTAACCTAAATGTCGAGATCAAGAACCTCCCCATCGGGACTAATCGTATCATCGACACAATAGCCAGACTTCGTGGTATGACAAAACGTGATGTGATTCGTCTAGCCTTAGTGGAGTTCGCCGAGCATCACAAGAAAGATCTATTCAGTCTGTTAAGGGATGGGGGAATTTGATTACTAAGGCAGTCGTCGACATGACCGACGAAGAAATCATTGAGGAGATTAGTAATCTAAGATCTCGTAGGGCGCAAGCTCGTGAGAGTGCAATGGTCCGTGGTAAGTCTGTTGTGAGAAAACGTGAAAAGTCAACTCCAGAAATGGAAGACATGACTGACATTCTTGGAAGCATCCTTCAAGAGGATGGCGATGAAGACGGAACCAAAGGTCTTCTTTGAGGTTGTACTAGGTGAATTCTGGATTAGACATTTTAACTCTATCATCAAAGCTCGTCAGCTCTCAATTCCATGCTCATGTTTCACGATAGTCGAAGTCACATTTCATTATGATGTGGTTCATAAGAAAGGTCAGAAGATCGCCTGCACTAGCGACACCATAGGTGTAGCTTTTTCGCATAACTAATGCTCGTTACGAATTCTCGTCAGGAAGACTGCATCTACGTCGACTATTCAATTCTGTCGACATTTCGTATGTGTAAGGAAAAAGCCCGCCTATCTTATCAGCAACATTTAAATCCTAGACAATCAAAGGCTTCTTTAGATTTTGGAGGAGCTTGGCACGAAGCAATGGCGGAGCTTTATAGAGCAAAGGTCACAGTAACTGATTTGGAAGAACTTAAAAAAATATCTTTCAAGGGTTTCTTAAAAGAAGTTCGCGCTCGGGGAGGATCGCTCCCGGTAAGCATCGACAGTGAGGAACCACGTTCAATAGAGCGTGGAAAAGCCTTAATAGAATGTTACATTGAGAAGTACAGGAATGAGCCATTTCAAAACATCATTCGTCCTGATGACGGTAAGCCATATGTAGAGATTGGCTTTGCTATATTTTTAATGGAATGGCGTAAGAAACCAGTAATGCTTGTCGGTCGAATCGACCGTATTATGAAATCAAGATTGACTGGTTTACCTATGATCATTGAGACTAAGACGACCACGCAAGGATTAATAAATTTTATTCTGCAAGTTCGTCCAAACCACCAAATCACAGGGTATCATATGGTAGTTTCTGAGCTTTTGTCAATGGATATTCGTGAGACATTATGGGACTGTGTATTCGTTAGCAAACGTAAACCTGATCCAACTAAAGGTCGATGGATGAGCTTTGGTGTTGACGAAAAAAAAGATTTCGCTCGCCAAGTTACTCGTAGATCGATTACGGACATTAAAGCGTTCTTAGAGGATTTAAACTTTGACGTCGTAGACTATCTAAAAATGTGTGACTCCGGTATGACTCGCTGGCCCAGAAACGCCCCCACTGCATGTCACATGTATGGTGGGTGTCNGTTTCGAAAAGTTTGTTTTACTAATATGAATCCGAACATTATTAAGACAGATTTTGTCGTTGCACGGTGGGAGCCTTGGAAGGGAATCACAGTACCAAAAGATGAGGCCAAGTGAAAAACACAAAAGGTAAAGTAGTTTTAAAATCGCCAACTTCTGTGGTTGGAACATGTCGTCATACTCAAGGATCAGGTGCTCCAAAACATAATCACATTAAATGCGTGTGTCCGTCTTGTAAGATGTCCCTTCGTGATTTTTACAAGTGTGTTATCTCTGATGTATATCTTGAGCTTTTCGAAATAGACGGAGTAATCGGTAGTTTGGATGTTGTCATACCTTTCGGTAAGGAGACTCCCAATGCGGTCCTGCGTTCTGATGGGTCCCCCAGGCTCCGGCAAGACGACGATGTACGTCAAGACAGCCCTACGTCGGCCTCTCCTCGTAATCGACGCAGATCGAAAACTTCGCTCTCTTCCATTCGTCGCTCCACTCATCGAAAAAGGTGATATCCTCTGTTGGGAGCTTGATGAGGCTTTGGTTGAGGAGAAACTTTCTACTCGTCTTAAGAGGTTCATTAGGAACGAAAAGCCTGCAAAGGAACCAAGAGGCTGGCTTAAGTTTGTTGAGTTTTGTGAAATAATCGAAACAAGTGAAGAAGCAAACAAAGCTGGCACCATCGTTATTGACTCTTATACGGTTGCTCTAGCACACGCACTTCGTTTGATTACATATTGGGATGATAAGGGTACAGCAACTCTATCTCCGAGAAATTGGGCAGGGTTTCTTACTATGTGTCAGGAAACGACCACCGAAATCATAGATTTCTGCATCAGAAAAGACAAAGACTTGATCATTACTGTTCACGAAAAGGTTGGGGAGATTCCTCTAGATTCTACTAAAGTTACGAAGAGAAAAGACGTAAGTGGTATGATTACTCGTGAGTATGTCGGAGATATGAGAGTTAAAGTTGTTCCATCCATTATGGGGCAATTTGCCTACGAATTTGGTCTTTACGTTCAAGAGTTCTACGCTCTTAGTGTATCCGTAAAAAATGGGGTGCCTACGTGGATTTGTCGTGTCATGCCAGATGGCAATAGAGATTTGAGAACATCGTTTGACACAAAAGGAGAAACTGAGTTCGAACCGAACTTCCACAAGATTTGGAGGTGACTCGTGGAAAATCAACATCGTCGGATCATGGGGTATCGAGAGTTGTCCCAGCAAGAAATCGACATCATGAACGAGATAAAAGAAAAGGGGGTAGAGTTAAGAGCTTTAGTCGATAAACTTAAGAACACTCTGGAACTCAATCAGAGATTGGTAAGTATCGGAGCCACGCAGTTACAACAAGGTCTGATGGCTCTAACTCGTGCAGTCGCAAATCCGACATCTTTCTGAGAGGCTCACAAAGCCTCCAGTCGCCGGTAACCCCGGCATGAAAGGAGAGCAACATGCGCCTACCTGTTTTGATGGGGGACCTCCCCACATCTCGTGAGCCGTGGGATGAGGACCTAACCTACGCCGGAATCATCAGAAGCATCAAGAACTCGGCAAACCCGGACAAGAACGGTAACATGTTCTTCGGCATTTCAGTCGAGGTGCTCGAGCCGGAGGATCGGAGAGGCCAGAAGATAGGAGACAACTACATTCCGCTACCTCCGGAGATCGGCCCAGATGCCAGCGACATCGAGCGAAGAAACTCTCTCGATGTGGCAGTTCGCCTGGGGCGACTCGCTGCCTCTGCCAAGGTCGCTGGAGACGACACTGACGATCTTCTCGGAGCGGAGGTTCAGTTCACAGTCAAGATGGAGGAGTTCCCCGTGAATTCGGGTCAGCACATTCCGAAGATCGCGGACTACATGATCTGATCCGTATGAGAAACCGATGGGCGTCATGTAATGGTATCGACAACCTAGCGCCCCTCACCGATTAAACAAACAAGGTCGCCCGTAAACTAAAGTAGCGACAGCTACCATACAGGCGACGAGGGTTAGGAGGGGGAGACATAATCCCTCTCCTCCCCTCACAAGAAAGGAGTTGTCGTGAAACTCTACGTTGGAAATATCAACTACAAGGTCGATAGCGATGTTCTCAAAGCTCTGTTTGCACGGTTCGGAGAGGTCGTAGACGCCACGATAATTCTTGATCGCGAAACAGGAAAGAGCAAAGGCTTCGGCTTTGTAACGATGAAGAACACTGAAGACGGCCACAAAGCCATCAAAGGCCTCGATGGCGAAAACTTTAATCAGCGAACTTTAGTCGTGGAGGAAGCCACAGGAAAGCCAAATCGTCGTAGATAATGGAGGAATATGCAGAAGTCCTAATTGACCAAATCGTCATTAAAGACGATGAACGTCAAAGACAGGAGCTTGAAGATGCGAAGGTTAGTGGTGCGACCATCGCAGAGCTCGCAGAAAGCATCAAATCAAAGGGACTCATCTATCCTGTTATCATTCAGCGTGACAATACTCTCGTTGCTGGTCGTCGTCGTATTGAAGCTTTCAGAGTTCTTGGGCGAGCTACTATTCCGGTTAGGTTCTTTGAAACACTATCTTTACTTGAAAGAAAAGAAGTAGAGTTTGATGAAAACCATAAACGAAAACAATTAACATGGCAGGAAGAAGCAAAAGCTGTCAAAGAAATCCACGAACTTCGAGGAGCGCAAGCTAAAGAATCTGGAGAGGAGTGGAGCGCTAGAAAGACCGCAGAGTATCTAGGACTATCTATTGGTAAAGTCTCAGAAGATCTAACCTTGGCAGACTCCCTTATTAACGAGCGTGTAGCTAGACGGCCAAGTCGTCGTGGTGCAATAACTACAGCTAAACGAGAGCGGGAACTTGAACTTCTTCGAGAGCTTGCAAGACGTCGTTCTGAAAAAATTGGAGTAAAGCCAAGCGACAATTCGGCTACTTTTGGAAATGGAATTGTGTACAATGCTGACTGTCGAGATATTCTTCGGGAAATGGAGCCTAACTCAGTCGATCTAATTTTTACTGACCCACCTTGGGCTATTGACTTTGGAAACTCATCTCAGTGGACTACTAAATGGATTCCGTCCTATGACGACACAGCAGAAAAAGTACGTCCCATGCTGATAGAGACATTTCCTTTATTGTTTAAAGTTTTGAAGCCAACTTCTCATATCTATTGTTTCTTTCCCGCGCAAGAACTTGAGTGGTGGGTTACACAATTAACGGGGGTAGGCTTCCATGTCAGACAAAGACCGCTCATCTGGTTCAAGACAGGACAACCTAGCATCACAGACCCATACTCCGGTTTACTCTCCACCTATGAAACTTTCTTGTGGGGAGCTAAACCAGATCCCAATGGAGTCCGTCGATTATTTAGCCGAGCAACTCCTGAAGGATTTGGTCTCCCTCGACAACCTGGTTTGTGGCACGAAAACGAGAAACCCACAGAGCTTATTGAATCTTACATTGAAGCTTCATCTGTCGTTAATGAGATTGTTCTTGACCCATTCGCTGGTGGGGGGTCAACTCTATCGGCGGCTTTCAACACTGGACGATATTTTATCGGCGCTGAGAACGATCCGGGGAATTATGAGAAAATTAGAAGAAGATTAACAGAGTTAGAAACGTCTAAGGAGGTAGTTGAATAATGACCTACACCTCCTTCGACATAACAAAGCGAGTTAAGGCAAGTGGTCCTCGTAATGCTAAGCTCGCTGTCGTTGGGATGGCTCCCGCTAACGAGGAGATAGCTCAAGGCATTCCATTTATCGGAGCATCCGGACGTCGCCTTAATGCCGCCCTCGGAGCATATAAGATAAATAGAAATAACGATGTTTTTGTAACAAACATAGTAGAGTTTCCAATTCGTGTTGGTACATCTATATTTGATTTACCACCCCACATCCTAGCCAATGAAATTGAAAGAGTCAAACTGGAGTTGTCAGAAGTTAAGCCAAATTGTGTCATACTATGTGGTAACGAACCACTTCAAGTCTTCACAGGCAAAAAAGGTATTCAGAAATGGCGAGGATCAATTCTTCCAAGTACAATCTTACCAGGCCAAAAATGTGTAGCAACTGTTCATCCCGCTTGGATTCTACGTGGTATGTTTAAGTGGGAGACAGTATTTGCTCACATTGATATTAAACGTGGAATAGAACAGTCTGCATTTCCTGAGATTAAGCTTCCTAAACGCGAAGCTTTAACTGGTCCATCATTTCGCACGGCTGTAGATTATCTTACTGAATGTAATCAACAAAATCATGTAGCATTCGATATAGAAACTGCATGGTATACAGAGAATCATCCTGGTCAGATTGCGTGCTTTGGAATAGGCTGGCGTAAGGACCAGGCCATGTGTATACCATTTGTTAGAAGCTCCGGAGCTAACTATTGGTCATTAGTAGAAGAAGCTGAGATATGGCGACTAATTGGAAAAGTCCTCGGGAACTCTAAGGTTGGTAAGATTGGGCAGAACCTTCCATTCGACTGGATTTACATGTGGCTCCACAAAATATACCCAAATAATTTGTACATCGATACGATGGGGCTTCACCATTGTCTATACCCAGACTTTGGCGCGGCTAAAAGTGAATGGTCAAAGATCAAACCAAGATTTGACGAACCTGGACACGGCTTAGCTTTTATCACGTCTCAGTACACTGAAACTCCATATTATAAAGACGATGGAAGACTATGGCGCCCCGAATATGGAGAGCATCAGTTCTGGGCCTACAACTGTACGGATGTTATGATTCCAATTGAGTGTGCAGAGAAGATGCGTCAGGAAGCTGAAGAAGAGGATGTTTGGGATTACTATAATGAACATTATGTTGCATCATTTCTCAACGCTCTACGAATGGAGTGGTTTGGCATTGCAATGGACAAGGCTAAGAAAGCTGAAGGTAAAAAAGAGTTAGAAAAACGTATTGTAGAACTTCAGAAACTCATCGATTCTACGCTTGGATGGCATTTGAACGTTAACTCTCCGAAACAGATGGGAGCCCTACTCTATAAGGTAAAAGGATATCAACCTAGATACAAAATTGATAAGCGCACAGGGAAACGTTCAACAACAACTGATAAATATGCCCTTCAGCATTTCGCAGATAAATATCAAGACGAGATTCTACTACATATTCAAGATCTACGTCAGGTTATAGATTTGAAGGGAGATATAATAGAGCAAGAACTTGGTGAAGATGGACGAATGCACACACATTACAAAACAGAGGGAACCGATGGGGCACGTTGGGCGTCGACAAGGTCGATCCTTGGCACAGGCACGAATCTCCAAAACGTCCCGTGGCGATACCCTATCGCACGTCAACTCTTCATCCCTGGGTAGTGTTCAGCAGGCGAACATTAAGAAGATCTTAAAAAAGAGGTTTCCTTTTGGACATCCAAAGTTTGTGGAAATGCTTTTAAGAGATTTATCACATCATAGTAGACGAAATCGAGGCTATGCGGGGGGCGGACGTCCTCTTGGAAATTTCGAGCGGGTAGCTAAGATGATGTCCAGTTTTAAGAAATTTCCATACAATACCCCAAAAGGTGTCGCGGCTTTTCTTATGCTCAAACAACTCGACTCCATCTTTTGGGATTGGGAGCAGCGCAGACCTTTGAACCCCCGCCGCGAAGAACACGAACAAGACCTTACAGTGTACTCCGTAATTATTCGTTGTGCTGAGATGGAGGAGAAATGATGCTATTTATCTATGTTGCAGGTCCTCTAATGACTGGAGGACAACCAATTGTTGCGATTGAAAATGCTCTCAAGTACGCAGAAATTTTGCGTATTCATGATTTCATTCCATATGTTCCACATTTATGCTGGTTTTGGAANCTTCGATATCCAAATCCAGAGACCAAATGGTTAGAATTAGACTTCAACTGGATTGCTCGTTGTGATAGTTTATTAAGAATTCCCGGAGCGTCTTATGGAGCAGACAAGGAAGTTTTACATGCTAAAAATCTAGGCAAACCCGTCTATACATCTTTGCACGAACTATTTACAACCCACGGAATCAATATTGACATAGAGGCTATCCGTAAAAAGTTTAACCTAATAATAGGCCCCTTAGAGGTGAGATTATGATCCTTTGTGATCGTGAGCTAAAGTCACTTATGCGATCTGGTTGGCTTGTGTTGCCGTGTGATTTTACATTGGTAAATCCTGCTTCTATTGATATCAGAGTTGGTATCAACATAATTCGTGAGACACCTAATAATTTTACCTCTCCTATCTATATTGGAGATTCTAATAAAAATCATCCTTGTGAAGTCGCCCCAGGTGAGTTCATCTTAGTAGAAACCTTGGAAGTTATTTCTGTCCCAAATGGCTATGCTGTAGATTGTAAGCTAAAGTCTACCATAGCTCGCAAAGGATTAGACCATTCTCTCGCATTTTGGTTTGATCCAGGATGGCATGGAATCGGAACATTTGAACTTAGAAACGTAACTAGATTTCAAACTATTCCAATATGGTTTGGAATGCGAATAGCTCAGATCATAGTTCACAAGTTGGCTGGGGATTCTGAGCACCCTTATCAAGGACGTTATCAAAACGCATTAAAAGTTGAAGGAGCAAAAGATTGAGCGCTCAAATATGGGTTTTTGGTGATTATGGCCAAGCTGAGTCACGAGTTTGTGCTTGGCGAGGACCCATTCCACTAATGAAACAGTGGTATCTTGAGGGACGTGATACTCATCTTGGAACAGCTAAGCTGATAGGTAAATTTGTTCAAGAAAACAAACTAAAAATGCCACACGATGTCTTTAGGCGTAAACCTTGGGAGGAGTTTACCAAAGACGACGAAGAAGAACGTGACATAGGTAAAAAATCGAACCATGCAAACAATTACGGTCTTGGAAAGATAAAATTCGCCACGATATCTGGGCTTCCGTTATTGTATGCTGAAATAATCCAAAACATTCATCATTCAATTTTCCCAGAGATTCGTTCTGGGTATCAACAATGGATAAAGAATCAGCTATCTAAAGACAGAGTTATTCATCTTCCTCCGCCGTTTAAATGGAAGAAAACATTCTACGGCTTATACGATTCAGAAATGGAACGAGCTGGATTTGCTTTTTATCCACAGTCTACAGTAGGTCACATGTTGGTTGTTCTTCTTAATAAACTATGCAACATCTTCAACAAAGATGGTCTTAAAGAAGCTCGCGTCTTGACCCCAGAGGTGATTCGATCCGCAGGTTTCGACGTTCAACTTCAAGTTCATGATTCTGTTGGAATTTCTATTCCAAATAGCCAAGAAGTAATCCAATATGTTTGTAGAACCGTTAAAAAAGAAGCTGAGATGGAGTTACTTGTTGGAGATGCAGAGCCACTTATAATTCCAATGGACTTTAAAATAGGGCCGAACTGGGGTGAACTCAAAGCCTATAAGGACTTCTAAAATGTCACTACGACTTCATCAGACCATCATTAGTTGTCCTGTCTGCGGTGACTTCATGTGGGAGATTTGGACTATTCATCCACAAAACGAGACTTTAGATATGGCAATATGCGGGAAATGTAATCCAAAAAAATGGACAGAAATAGTAATGAAAGCTGTTAAATTTGATTTACTCACTGTAGATCAGAAACGTAACATAACTGAAAAACCGCAAGGGTGAACGAAAGATTATTAAAGGACTGGCTTGATTCGTATCTTGAGTTTACCCAGGATCAAGAAAGTCCAGAGAAGCTTCATCTTTGGACAGCTTTTGCTGTTCTAAGTATAGCTCTACGTAGACGTGTCTGGATGAGTCGTGGGATATTCCCACTATTTCCGAATATTTACGTTTTGTTGGTTGCAGAATCAGCTAAAGTCAGAAAAAGTACAGCTATGAATATTGGCGTTAATCTTCTGCTAGAGTCGATTCCATCGTTAAGAACGAAAGGAGGGTATATAACCGGAGCAGTCACACCGGAAGGACTAGTAAAACAAATGAATCGCATTCATCATGTGTTCACAAAAGAAACCGATGAAATTCCCAAAATTAAGATGGAATCGTTTATTATGATTCATGCAGACGAATTGGCTACGCTATTTGGCTATGACAAATCTAGAGCATCGAGAATGTCAATTTTATTGACAGAGACTTATGGGCGTGAGAATTACATGCACACCACAAAGAGTGATACCCAGATTGATTTAAGAAATTGCTATCCTGTATTACTAGCTGGCACAGATCCTAGAAATATGAAAGTTCTACCAGAAGAAGTCGTAGGGGGCCTTATTGGTAGACTAATCATAGTAACAGCTAGACATAAACGTCGCAGTATTCCTTGGCCAGAATTGGATAACAAGGGTGAAATCTTGCGAGGAGCACTAATAAAGGACTTGGAAACCATATCAAATCTTGAAGGTATGATGCAGACTACTCAGGCGGCAAAAGACTTGTTCGCATCTTGGTATAACAAACTCGATGTTGCTGTAGAAGATGATTCTTACGGGGACGCGTTCAGAGAACGATGCCACGATACCGCTCTGAAGCTGGCTATGTTAATATCTGTAGCTCGTAGTAATGACTTGATCCTGGAAGAATCCCACATCGCAGGTGGAATAAAATTCATAGAGGGACAGCTTCCAGAATTCTCTCGAATTTCATCGTGGGCTTCAACTACAACTCATGGGCAGAATAGGGCTAAACTAATTGATATGGTTAGAAGAAACGGTGGGGCGGCTGATCGACGTCTATTATTACGTGGAATGAGCATACCAGTAGACGAATTCGATAATCTAGTGATGACATTAATTCAAGAGGACACTATAAAACAACCAAGAGTAATTAATAAGAAGGTGATTATAGAATTATCTGAACGAGAAGTTAGAAAAGAGGTTACTCCTCCGAGTTGAGTTCTCGATCGGCAATTCTCGCCCCTAATGTGTTTAAAAATTCATACCAAGGAAAATCTTTCCCTGGGTCCACTTTGCGCCCAGAAGGAATTGCTACATGTTGATGTCCAACCACACGATTTAGTGGAATCTTATTGTCGACGCAAAGTCTTTCACACAATTCAATTAGAGATACCATTTGAGGATCGGGATATGGATCACTATCGCTATCATCGACAATCTCGATGCCTAATGCAAAATTGTTGACTTGAGATTCTCCGTGTAAAACAGAAGTTCCTGCATGCCAAGCAATATATTCATCAGGAACTAGATGATAGATTTCACCTTCTTTTCCGATTAGATAATGAGACGATACCTTGGATTCCTCCTGAAGGAACCATCCGATAGTCGATTGAATGGTCTTACCACCAGTGTCATGAACGACGATTGCATTTTTCTTTGATAGCTTCGGCGTACTGTCTGAATTCTTCGAGTAATGATTGACCTCCACCTCGATTAAGTCTTTCATTGTTATCTCCTGGAAACGTGAGAACGCACTGAATAATGGGAGGGTTATGGGATGAAATACAAATCTCAATGACCTCAATTTCTGAGATACTTCTCATTATTTTATACTTCGAACTGGTTGGAGCCCACGAATAGCAGCACCCTCCCTGCGAGACTCTTCTGAACGTTGACGAGCAGCTAGGTTTAAAGCCTCAGCCTTCGGTGTTCCGCCAAGCATTCGCACAAGAGTTCCCTCGTTCAATGTTTTAGGAAGGTCTTCAAAAAAGAATGTGCCACCAGGAACGAACGCTCGAAGATCGTTCGCAAACTCTTTGTTTGCATCGTTGCGAATTTTTTTATGGTAGTCAGTCTCACCCGCAAGAAATAGATTGCCGGTAAGCCATTCATAGTTTGTACGCCCCATCTGAAACGTGTCGACTCCCATCTTTGGAAATGCCATTGAGTACGGTAAGGCTCCTATCATCATGGCACTTCTAAGATCAACATTGAGCATTTCACTCCCGGCCCATAGTATTGTTCCCGTTAGTCCCATAAGACGAATCAATGGTAATGGATTTCCTCCACCTCCTAAAGCCTCTGGGGCAGCCTGTTTAGCAAACAAACGGAGCATTTCTGCTGTATTTAACGGATAGGACATGAAAACTCCGCTAAGGGCTCCAAGAGCTCCGCGAAACGCAGCAGGTCTGTTAGACTTTCCATAGATGTACTGTAGATTTGCTACTCCATCGAACATAAAACGGTTTCTTGCCTCATCGTAATTCCCATGTTTGATCAGTGGTAAAAGCTCATCTCTCAGCTCTCTTCGCATAGGAAGTTTTTCAATAATCCCACGAGTTAGATAGTCATCAAATTGTGATTGTTTTCCGTAAGCAGTTGCGGCTCTTGTAAATTGATCAACAGCAGTAAACAATTTTAAAGATGTCTCAGTTGTCTTAGAAATGGCGCGGCCGACTCCGCGAGCCGCAGACACACTTTCAAGAACCTGCTCCAATGGGCTTGTTAGAATGTTTCTATCTCTTAGAGCTGTAAAAGATTCTGGCTTCAGAGCTTCACGCATTCCAGTCATTGTGTATTTAAAACCTAATTCTGCATAGGTAGGAACAATCTGAGCTAGCTGACGAACAACCGAGCCAGGGCGCCCACCGATTAGTGGAGCTCCCAACGTTCCACTATAAAACAAAGAAGTAATGGCTTGAACAATTCGATAGGTACTACGAACATCGATGTCCGTTTGACCAATTTTTTCGCCAAGCTTTTTTAGATTATAAGTGAGAATTCTGTCTAAAGGTGTTGGGGCGCCATAAATGTGATTTTTTAGTTCCTCCCAGGCTGTGCTTGCCACATCGTCAACAGAAGTAATGTGAACTTTTCCGTCACTGGTTCTCCAGAATTTTCTGTCAAAAAATGGGTCAACAACATCTTTCTCTAATTGGTCTATAAATGGTTTACGAATACGAGCACTAGCGAGAGCATGAATAAAAGCAAGATAATCAGCAGTAGCAGTAGAGTCAGTCTCCCCGACAACACCCTTTCTTTCTAATTCATCATAAAAACTACTCTCTGCGGGTTTGATTTTTCCCCGAAGAGCTTCATCAGCAGGAGCGCCTTCCTTATTCCTAATGACTCCGGTAGGCTTCTTGTAGTATATATCACGATATTGAAAGAATGTGTCCGGATCAATTCCATACTCATCGGTCATTTTCTTGTAAAGTTTTCTTACGTTCTTCGCAGCATCGATAATGTGAGGAGGAAATGAACCAATTGAGCCAGTAAATTTTCCATCAGGAGTTGTCAAACGGATAGCTTTTTGAAGTGAAGCATCAACGGCCGAAGGCATTCCAAACAAACCTGTCCTAAGACGTTGACCTAAAGATGTGTCAAGTCCTAATGGTTCCAAAGCTTTCTTGTACTCTCCGTACATTCTAGTTACAAAGTTTTCTGTGGTAATGTTATTACGAATTAGAGGCTGAATAGCTTTGACAGCAAACTCATCTCCAAAGGCTCCAAGTTGAGTTCTCAGATTGGCAAAAAAACCCATCTTGTAACGAGTCTTAACAACACCAGGATCAGCTGATAAGGCATCAGAACTAATGATCTGTTCAGCATCAGTTTCGCCAAGTTTACCTTGGTCAATAAGATCCGCAGCTTGCTTTAAACGAATTGGATCACANGGATCGACTATCACTATACTGCTCCTCTCTTACAACGAATTGCAAGCTCTTTTTGAATCCACGCTTGTCGTTNAGCGTCAGACATTTCTTTTGGAGCAGCAAACCAAATCTTCTCCCCCGGATGTAAAGGATCATCAACTAAACCTACAACATCCTCAGATTCACCCGGTTTTGGTCTCTCGATGGGAGATACAGCTTTCTTAGCCCCAGGCTTACCAATATCTTCTGGCTTGACATATTGGTCAGAAGGTCGGTAAGGCTTACCCTCTTCGGTGATGGGACCTGGTTTTTTCTTGCGAACTTTCGCCAATGTTCTAGGCCCTTCTGGAGCCTTAGCGCGGGCCACCTTTGCAACCTCACTAATGGTTACTGAATCATCCAAAGATACTTTAATGTCAGACAAGATAGCTCCAAGAGTTTTCCCTTCTGGTGTTTTATCAATAACAACAACGTCTGCCATAAATAATCCATCACCTTCGGTAATGATCTTATCAACCTCCTCAGGAGTTTTCTTTAACAACTCAGACGTTGTCTTAGGAAGCTTAGCTGACACTGTGTCATACTCAGTAACATATGGACGTTCAGTCATATAATAATTCTGATCCATCGTAAATGGGGCTTTGGTTCTATAAGGAAATGGAGCAATACCTACAGCTTTGATAGCCGCGTCAGCTTCAGGAGTCGTAGGAAGATGCATAATAACACCAGTACCCTCATCTGTGACTCTAAGAATTGGGCGATTACCACCCGCTGCTGCACTAATGGGATCGTCGATTAGTGACCCAAATGGTGGATCAGGAAGTAATCCCGATGGAGGCATTGGAAATGGTCCTCTAGACAACGTAGTCTCAGACCACACAGGAAGTTGCTTCGGAGCTCCAGGACCGGGGGGAAGAGCTAGTGGTCCTGGAGGACCGGGGGGAAGAGCTTTTTGAGTGAAAGGAACGGTGGGCGGCAAATCGGGAACAGATGTCGTGACTGTTTCTTCTATAGCTTTAGCTACAGTCTTTCCTCGAATAGCTGCGAGTGCTTTTGCTCCTCCAAGAAACAAGCTCTCTCCAGCGATAAAACCCGCCGCAGTCGTTCCCGCAGAAATCAGTGGGTTCTCACCTTTAACAACCCCCTCAACGGCCCCTATAGTGGCTCCTGTTGCCCCTGCGCCTACGAGGCGGGCTAAAGTAGGGGTGACAGGTAACCGTGCTAACTTGAGCCCTGCCGCGGCCCCAGGAGACGCAATAGCACTAACACCCACGATAGTCGGTATTGAACCAACAAACTCAGTTGCACCCTCAACAAAGCCTTCTGCTGGATGCTTAGCTCCAAGAAGTCCAAGAGATGCTCCTTTTACTGCTAAGGAAGCCAAACGACGGGCTCCAGTAGACTTAGCAATTTCAGGAGGTTTTAATGCCTCTATAAACGGATTGTCGTTAAAGTAGTCTTCGAGAGCCATTACTTCGTTATCTTAGCATCGACTTGTTTACGTTGTGATGGAAGTAATCTCATGTAAGAAGTACCAAACATTTCGCGAGCGAAATCATCACGACTAGATGCTTTAATTTCAGTTTTCTCCGCGGCCTTTATCTGAGCAGCCCTTTGCTCTTTAGTAGGCTTATCAACTAATGCAACTCCCCTCGGGGTTGGAGCCGTTGATCTCCCTACAGTTGGCTTTTTCTCAGTGGTTTCTGGTTTCTTTGGCTCTTCTGTTTGTTTGATACCTAAAGACTTCTCAGCGTCCCCCAATAGCTCTAAAGCTCTCTGTTTGACAACTGGATCAGCGATTGCAGAAGCTACAGCGTTTTCGAAGACTTTCTTATCTCCTTGTCCATAAGCATACTCAATGCGAATTTTTGCTGCTAGTGCCCATCCGGGGTCTACTCCTCGAATTGCACCAGTAATTGCTTTATCTAATGTACCATCCTTCCAGGCAATAGCAATGTCTGTGGGAACCGTTGCAGAGCCAGTCTCAAGTGTGTCACTAAGAACACGACGTTCAACAAGATGTGTAGTTTGTAGACGAACTGTTTTCGATCCTGCAAGGGTTGCGGCTTGGATTTGAATTGTATTATATGAATCAAATGCAGATTGTTTGGTCGCTACGTCACTCGCAGCTTGAGCAGTCAAAAACATCTTTTGAGCAGCTTCAGTTGCGTTTACGTAAGCTGTCGCTCTGTTAGTGTCAGCAGTAAGAAGCGTAGCTTCATGACCATTCTCAACTGCAAGTTGAGTCAAGATTGCAGCTCGTCGAGCTGAGTCGGTCTCACCTTCATACTGAGATCTAAGTGCTGCAATACGCGACTCTCGTTTAGCGTCCAAACGAGCTTTAGAAATTTGAGTTTGTTTAAGTTCTAGATCAAGCTGAGCAGCCTTGTAATCAAGAGGCTCCTTACGAAGTTGAGCTTCTTTGATTCTTTTATCAAGATCCTGAATCTCAATGTCTTTCTGTTTGAACACCTCAGCATATTTACTGTCAACTTCAGCAGATATAGCCTTAGCACGTTTTTCGCGTAGATCAAGAGCTGCGACTTCTTCCGCACCTCTAGCCTGAACTGCCTTAATGGTGGCAGTAGACTCGGCAGTCGAAATGTCGGCTTTGAGAGTCCCAGCTTGCTTTTGAGCTGTAAGCTCTTCTTGAGAAGCTTTAGCCCCCTCAGTTCGAAGCTTAGAAAGTTGAGCAGAGACACTAACAGCTGACGCAGGAAGTTTACGGGACTTTATTTCTGTCTCAGTAGCAACAGGCTCAGCACTAGCGGGAAGACGTCTTGCAATTCCAACCTGCTCTTGGCGATATTCTTCAGCACTTTTCTTAAGTTGAGGTCGAATATCAGATATTGTCACAGGACGATTGATTAGATTAGCACCCTCAGAGATATCACGACTCGTAAATAGTGGGGCAGTAACAGAACCCTTTGATTCGAAAAGTTCTCGCGACGGCGTGATGTATGGTTCAATCTCTGGAGACGGTGTCGCACCAAAAGCTCCCTCGACTTCCTTAGAGAAGATCGCCTTAGATTCTGTATCCCGAGTCTTTCGTTCATCTTCTAACCGTTTACGAATTAGACTAGTTTTAACAGCTTCGTTAGTAGCAGCTTCCTCTTTCACAGCTTTAATCTTCTGAACCCCGAGAACATTAGAGACTAACCCCTCAAGAGGATTGCCTCCACTACGAAAGGTTCCGGGTGCGATTGTCTCTCCCATATTAAGTTCCCGAAGCTCCACCAAACAAGCTACCAGTGCTACCTACTGCACTTGCTCCAGCAGCATTAGTAGCTCCACCACTACCACCACCTTTTCCGAACATACCACCACCTCCAGCATTTCCTCCCTGAGTTCGAAGCTTCTTCATAATTGCAATAGCTTCAAGCATCTTTGCCATCTCCGAGATACCTCCATTATCCCCAGGAGACGGTGTTACTCCACGGGATTGTGGAAGAGTTCCTGCTCCGACAGCGCCTCCACTCCCAGCAGAGAAAATAGGAGCTGATGGATCTTTGATCAGAGATACATTAGCCATTAGATGTGAACCTCCAGTATATATCCGATTTTTTTGAACCCAAGCGGCTCATGGAACATTTTAAAAAATGTGTCTGGGCTACGAGTGATGTATGTGACAATGCGATCTGCACCTTTCGCACGAGCCCAGTGGCACAAAAACTCAAAACCTTCCTCGCGAAATCTCATGCCAACATTTGGCTTGGTCCATAAAGCGAGGAACTCTATCCAAGGAGTAGCGTCGTGAATTGTATTTGCAAGCATGAAACCCTCAAAGCCATCATCATCTTTGATAAGCAGAAATAAATCCCCAGAATCTATGAGCTTAACTATCAAAGAAATAAGACTTGCGGATGTTTGTCCGTGAACACCAGTTCTCGCAATCATCTTATTACAACCTTCGATTAGATCATCGANGTATAATGCGAGATCGTCTTTATTTTCTAGCTGTTTGTAAGGCATTCTCAAGTGCCTCTATTCTCTTGTTCAACTGCTGAACAGTAACCAGAAGAGCCCCGACATAACTAAGAATGTGAACTGTTTGTTTGTCTCCCCAATGCATCCAGTCAGGCATATCTTGAATCATAGGTCCAATTCTTCTCATTCCAGGAGCATCGGTTTTGTATCTCCACCGAGATACTGGCATTGTAAGCATTATCTTTGATATCTCCGTTGGATCGACATCCTCAAAGTCCGTTTTCATGTTACGGTCACTAAATGCTGCGGCCGCCATCGCCACAGTTCCAAGTATTTGGACTATTTGTCCAATTTCTTGCATTGTGCTTAGGGTCTGCGTTGACTTAGTAGTACCACCTGCTGCNCCAGGTCCGTATTGAGCTGCTCCAAGAAGCGCCTGAGCTGCTTGAGACTGCCGGAAGATTGGCTCCTCAAAGATTTGTTGAGCCAAATCAAGTTGTTCTTGACTAAAAGCTCTTTCTTGAGCTCCAGTTGCTCCAAGCTGTCCGATACGCAGAATATCGCTACTCAGAACTTTTGGAATGGCTTCGAGAGCTCCTATTTGATTTGCACGCTCTGAAGTAAAGATTGGCGCAACTACAGATCTTCCAAGCTCTGTTCCCAACGCTTCCAAAGCCTGCTCTTCAGCTATTCCTCGTCGAGACCCTGTGATACCTTGGCCAGCAAATTGTGCTCGATCGCGAATACTAGGAGCAATGTCGCTAAAGTACCGAGCGAAGATAGGAGCAGAGAGGCTATCAATAGCTGCTTGAGCTTCGGGTCCATTAAGATAGCCTCCAGCTAGAGTTCTTTGGATCTGAGCAGTCGCAGCATCTGAAGTTCTTGTATCTCCAAATGTTTGTTTTCCAGCTTCGATAGCTTGTTGCTGAGTGGGAGAAATTGGAGCCAGACGTTGACCNGAGAAAATGGGAGGATTAGCGAGAGTTCCCTTATAGAACTCTTGTGCTTGTTCGAATCCCTGCTTAGCCTCTGGCGCGATCTGGGGAGGAGCTTGAGTTCCTTGGACTACTGTTCTCTCACTACCACCTCCACCCATTATCGTCTCCCTATTGATACGAATTCATATTGATAACCATACAGACCAAATTGTCGTGAATTAGGAATTGACAACTTTATCCTAAACCATCTTCCAAAAGTTCCCGCCCCACGAACTGGAATTCTTATGACACCACTTGAATGAGCTTTCACAGTATAAGCTGCGCTATAAACAATGGCATCGTTAAGTTCCATCTTAGAACCGATGTAAAAACTAACTTCGTCATTTGCAACATCCTTTGTTTCAATATTGATCGCGTTAACAGAAAACACAGAGTCTAGCGGAATGAGAATAGGTTGTCCTGCCTCAGTCACAGATTCTATTCCAAGAAAGTGATCACCACTCTCTAAATTCCTTGTAATCGCAACACCATTAGCATTCTGACTTGCACCAATATCGTGAACCAATCCGTTCATATCTCCAAACAATTGCATTGGACTTCCAACAACAAAAGTATCAGAATCGACAAAATCCGTTACTGTGTCAATGACGTCTGTAACTTCATCAATGACCATGCTTAAACTACGGCGGGTAGAGCCTAGAATAGTTCCTTGCGTAATTGGAGTAGGACCATACCAAGACTTATCGCCAACATTATAAACCACAAAATGTGTTAGCTCGCCAACAGATCCTATTGCAGGATACATAAATAAAACTTCCTGAGTAGCCCTAAACCATAAGGCTCTACATCTATTACGATACTTTTGGCTCATAGCATCGTAAACAGTATTTCGAATAGGCTCACCAATGTCTGTATCTGCTAAACTCCCACCATCATATTTAAAGAATTCTCGATCGGACATACCAATATGATGTGTTCCTAAATTCGCAAGCGCAAATTGCCCCAACAAGCCAATCTTATCGATAGCCTGTCGCCGTCCAAAGACCTCATTACCACCGACAAAAGTGATAGGAGTAATACTATCGTCTTTGTATGCAATTAGATCATTACCTAAACGGTACAAAGCTACTCCTTGACCCGGAGAATCTTTTAGATCNAATTCTCCTGCATCATTTGTAGCAAGAGCTGTCCAAACACTGTCTGAACCCTCAGCTCCCCATAAGAAAGTCTGATCAAATCCACCAGTCAAGTTGAATAGACAGATATGATCTTTAAGAATAGCAGCAGACCTAGCTTTCGAGGCTCCAGCGATAAGACTTAGATTCCCGGTTCCGGTGTATTTATACAAACCATCGTTCTTGTTTACAATATACAAATTATCCCCAAACATGAATGGCCACCACGGTTCATCCAAAGTTGTTACAAATGTGACAGCACCACTAATATCGGTAAGAGTCTTCGCAACAGCGTTGTATCTGTAAACCTTCGATGGGCCACCGACAACAAGAAATTGTGAATTATCAAATCGCTCAAGACTTGCGATTAAAGTTACCTGACCGCCAACAGTAGTTCCCACAGCAAAAATAGATGTCCATCCGGGGAAGTTAGTAACCTCTCCCCCAAGAGCTCTCATGCCCCCCATCGTAATCCAAGCACGGGCACTAATCAGATGTGGTGATTGATCTGTTTTAACTCCAAGATCAGCTGGAATTATCGACTTATATAACATTAGTTATCCGATTCGTAACTTGCCTGACGCCATATGACTCCATCCCATACCAGTAGAATGGAATCATCCGTTCCAAGAATCTTGTTAGCCGCTCCACGGAGTTTAACTAAAGCATCATTTATAATTGTAATATTGTTTGCTCCAATGTTGACAAGGACCAAAGATTGATATCGAGCGGTATGTCCAGCTTTAACCGCAGTTGTAACACTAGAACTAACAGGAGCAGTTGCAGATAACCGAACTATAGGAGCTACTGGATCGATAGTAAAGTCAGATCCAACAGATTGAACAATAGCATCCCCTACCAGTTTACGATCTACAGATGTATTCTCAATATCGTCAATAAATGATATGAGCTCTGCTCTAGTAATACGCATCCATTCAGATATTTTAGAGTCTATATCGAGTGGAGGATATGGGATCTTTGGAATATGCACTAGAATCGTTCTCTTCTATCTAACCAACCAAGAACCACTATCCCAAGATANTTATCGGCGTCGATATTTCCGTTACAACGTGAACGAATCTGTGATGAAACGTCAGTCCAAACTCTANCTTCAGCGGAGACTCCGTTAGCAACACCACCTGATCCTGTGATACCTACAGTCGCCCCAGGAGCCACAAGAGCTGCACTCAAAACCGCAGTCGCTGCTATGTCTGTAGTTGCTAGGTCACTTAGATAAACGTGAGATTCAGCATTATTAGCCCCATACAAAGATACGTTAACGATTGCTTGAACTATGACACCAGTTGGAATAGATGCTAATACTCTAGTAACTGCGACAGTTCCTGGGTCAGCCTGAAGAATATCAAGTACTGGGGTCAAAAGCCAAATCTCGTCGCCTCTCTGAACGAATAAAGTGTTAGATCCCCCAACTCGCGTGAAAGAATGAATACGTCGCTTATTTGTCCCACCATCTGGAAGTGTGGGGGTTAAGCTTTGGGAAAAACATATATCATCACTACCACCACTACGTCGAAATGCATAGACATACCAAGTACCGTTAGCCAAGCCTTCCGTTGCGATCCTACCACCGACTCCTGTTCCCGCAACCCAAGTAGCATCTAACTGCTTCGTCATTGCTCCAGGAGCTAATAAGACACGATCATTTACACCGGCATCATCAGACGCACATTCGCCCGCAGCAATGTCAATATCGTTAGTCGCATCTGCACCATTGTTTGAAATTTCCATTCCATATAGATATCCTCTAGGAGTTACAGTACCCCATTTGAGTCCATCAGCTTGACCAGAATCTACAATAAGAAATTGCCCATCGACAGTGCCAACAGCTTTCCTCGCTGGAGTATCGTTGGCAGTTCCAACAATTATATCACCCTTAGCATCGATCAAACTATTTAGAATTGCATCGATAACTGTAGCAGTCTGCCAAGCAGCCCCATCCCAATACTCAATAGCTCCAGTCTGAGTATTGATGTAGATAGTGCCAGTTTCTAGACCAGTAGCAGGACGAGAGGCTGTATTTCCGACTGCAAATTTATGGCGACCTCCAGTCAGTCCATGCTCTATATTAGCCCAATCCTTAAGATTAGCACGAACCTCTCTTAGATAGTTATCTAAGACGGCAACTTGCTCAGTTGCTCCATCCGGCTTAGTTGCATCCATCGTTGTGAGATCGACAGCCATTTTATCCTCTCATGACGAGATCGTCACCTTCCAATTGGTTACTTACTTCGTCCCCAACAAGTTCTACCCACGCTCTGTTAGCAAATTTTTCCCACATGAGGAGACGTTTTTCTTGCCCTTCAGCAAAAGCAGGATACTCCATTAAGGCTCTATACATGAGATAATCTTGGGCATTATTAGTGAAAAAATCACTAGCATTGGTTGCTGGAACAGTTAGATATGCGTAGTAATCAAAACGAAGTTCTTTGTTAAGAATAGCTGTTGCGTCGAGAGTAGGCCATATTTCTACTTTACCTTCCCAGATGGCATAGAGGTAAGCATCCGGGGCTTCCAAAATATCAGCAGCTACAAGGTCTGGATCAGAAACCCAACGTCGCCACCGAAGCTCTGCAATATCTTTTTTGGTGTAAAATTGTGTAGACTTGCTAGTAGATGTATTATAAAGATACAAAGTCTTTGGGGATTTGAAATCAGGAATTGGAGTTGCGAGAGCATAACTATTTGTTCCAGCAATCAACGTAATGTTATCAGTCTTCTCCATAGCCAACCAATTTTTACGTCGTTGAATGGCCTTATGAGCAATAGTAAACCAAGTAGAAATAATTGTAGTCAAATCGCTACGATTAAGATATGTAGCAATATCAGCCTCGATGGCAGACCTAAGAATAGCCATTATTAATTTCGTCCAAACATGAAGGCCGTAAACATTCCGACACCAACTTTCACAATACCCCAGATAACACCAATAAGGAGAAGGCCGCCTCCAATGATGTCGCGCGACCGCTCGACTGAACGTAGACGCTTGGAGTAGCGGTCCAGCCGCTCGGCTAACTCCTCACGCCACCGGAGCTCCTCGGCGTTGTGCTGCTCAAACATGCGAACGAGGGCTCGTATCTCTGCTCGTAACTCGCCGAAGTTTTGAATGTCGTCGATCACTTTGGCACTCCTAGCAGCGTCTTGATCTGGTCCACGGTCGCCGAGTCCGCTCGGTCGAGTTTATCGTGGATGGTCCGCAGACGTGTCTGCTTGAAGCCCTGTGTCCAGTTCTCGAGGAGTTTGGCGATCTCGCCGCGCAGGAAAGCGTCCGTAGTCAGCATCGGCAAGGGCCGCCGTTGGGGAGGCTGCGGTGGGGTAAAGGCAGCCAGTCGCGCCGTCTCCTCAGCGATGCGCACGTTCTCAATCGTCCGCGCGGCGTTGGCGCTGTCTGTGAGCGACTGGAGCACGGCGTCTTGCTCTGCCGAGGTGATGATCATGAAGTCACCACCACTCGCCATCGTGAAGTCGCCCATCAGCAACGCAAGCACGAGTAGCAACCAACCATGTCTCATGAAGTCCTCCGCTTATGGTTCGATGACGATCTGTTGTGCGGCGCCAGTGGCGAAGATTACCATGAGTTGAGTTTTTCCCGCACCGTTGTCCTGCGCGAAGAGTCGATACCCATTTGCGGCGGGCGCGGCGGGAGCCGTCTGCTCCTTA
>C687J35021_10000885_pt1 | contig 23082 bp, 20 predicted proteins | sample RifCSPhighO2_12_FD_35021 | JGI IMG/M metagenome (IMG submission 35021) | reverse complement strand
CCGTATTAATACAATATAATTAACTTTTCATTTATATTGTATTAAGTACCAGAGGAAAATTAAACTTCTTCTTCTTCTTCTTCTTATTCTTCTTCTTCTTTTAAAACATCTTTAAAATTCTAGAGCTTTTTTGTGCGTGTTTTACGAAGGATAATTTTGATTATTTGATACGATATCAAATAAAGTCTTATTATAAATTCACAAATGTACTTTTTATTGAAAATTATTTAGGATCCCTTATTAATACATTTAGATTAAAAAGTTAATTATACTGTATTAAGTACCAGAGGAAAATTAAACTTCTTCTTCTTCTTCTTCTTCTGGAGCTCCAGAAAAATTCTAGAGCTTTTTTGTGCGTGATTTACGAAGGATATTTTTGAGATAATTTTGATTATTTGATACTATATCAAATAAATTCTTAATATAAATTGATACAATATACTTTTATTAAAAATTATTTAGGTACCCGTATAAATACAATACAATTAACTTTTCATTTATATTGTATTAAGCACCGAAGGAAAACTTTTCTTCTTCTTCTTCTTCTTCTTCTTCTTCTAAAGCATCTTTAAAATTCTGGAGCTCCAGAAAAATTCTAGAGCTTTTTTGTGCGTGATTTGCGAAGGATATTTTTGAGATAATTTTGATTATTTGATACTATATCAAATAAATTCTTAATATAAGTCGATTAAATGATTAAACTGTAAAAATTATTTAGGGTCTCCTATTAATACATTTAAATTAAAAAGTTAATTATACTGTATTAAGTGCCAGATGAAAATTAAACTTCTTCTTCTTCTTCTTCTTCTTCTCCTAAAAATTCTGGAGCTCCAAAGTAGAGCTTTTTTGTGCGTGATTTGCGAAGGATATTTTTGAGATAATTTTGATTATTTGATACTATATCAAATAAATATATACTAAGAATTAATAAAGTACTTAAAATAAGAAAATTATTTAGGGTCCCGTATAAATACAATACAATTGAAAAGTTATTTATATTGTATTATGTACCAAAGGGAAACTTCTCTTCTCTTCTCTTCTCTTCTCTTCTCTTCTCTTCTCGGAAATTCCAGAGTTTTTTTGTGAGTGTTTTACGAAGGATATTTTCTAAGATGAAATTATAATCTTAAGATTAGAATAACTAATTATTTGATACAGTATCAAATACTCAAAATTATCTCAAAAAATATCCTTCGTAAATCACGCGCAAAAAAGCTCTAGAATTTTTCTGGAGCTCCGGAATTTCGAGAAGAGAAAGAAGGAGAAAAGTTTTCCTTCGACCCTTAATAGAGTATAAATAACTTTTTAATCTAAATGTATTAATACGGGTACCCAAATAATTTTTACCATTTAATCATTTTATCAATTCTTAGCATGTATTTATTTGATATAGTATCAAATAATCAAAATTATGTCAAAAATATCCTTCGTAAAACACGTACAAAAAGCTCCAGAATTTTAAAGATGTTCTAGAAGACGCGAAGCGCGAAGAAAACTTTTCCTTCTGTCCTTAATACAGTATAATTAACTTTTTAATCTAATTGTATTAATAGGAGACCCTAAATAATTTTCTTATTTTAATCGTTTCATTAATTCTTAGTAAATAAATATCTACTAATGTATCAAATAATCAAAATTATCTCAAAAATATCCTTCGTAAATCACGCACAAAAAAGCTCTAGAATTTTTCTGGAGCTCCAGAATTTTAAAGATGTTTTAGAAGATGAAGAAGAAGACGAAGAAGAAAACTTTTCCTTCGGTCCTTAATACAATATATTTAACTTTTTAATCTAAATGTATTAATAAGGGACCCTAAATATTTTTCTTAGTTTAAGTACTTTATTAATTCTTAGTATGTATTTATTTGATACGATATCAAATAATGAAATTAAACTCAAAATTATCCTTCGTAAAACACGCACAGAAAAGCTCTAGATTTTTTCTAGAGCTCCAGAATTTTGAGAAGAAGAAGTTTAATTTTCCTCTCGTACTTAATACAATATAAACGAAAAGTTAATCGTATTGTATTTATACGGGTACCTAAATATTTTTTTTACCTTTTAAGTACTTTATCACTTTATAATAAGACTTTATTTGATATAATAGTAAATAATGAAATTTATCTCAAAAATATCCTTCGTAAAACACGCACAAAAAAGCTCTGGAATTTTTCTGGAGCTCTAGAATTTCGAGAAGAGAAAGAAGAAGAAAAGTTCGCGCTTCGCGTCGGTCCTTAATACAGTACAAATAACTTTTTAATCTAAATGTATTAGTAGGAGACCCTAAATAATTTTCTTAGTTTAAGTACTTTATTAATTCTTAGTAGATATTTATTTGATATAATAGTAAATAATGAAATTTATCTCAAAAATATCCTTCATAAAACACGCACAAAAAACTCCAGAAAAATTCCAGAGCTCCAGAAGTTTAAAGATGTTTTAGAAGATGTTTTAGAAGATGTTTTAGAAGAAAAGTTTTCCTTCGGTACTTAATACAATACAATTAACTTTTTATTTATATTGTATTAATACGAATACCTAAATAATTTTCTTATTTTAATCATTTTATCAACTTATACTAAGAATTTATTTGATACTATATCAAATAATCAAAATTATCTCAAAAATATCTCTTGTAAAACACGCACAAAAAAGCTCTGGAATTTTTCTGGAGCTCCGGAAGTTTAAAGATGTTTTAGAAGAGGAAGACGAAGAAGAAGAAGAAAACTTTTCCTTCGGTCCTTAATACAATATATTTAACTTTTTAATCTAAATGTATTAATACGGGTCCCTAAATAATTTTCTTATTTTAATCATTTAATCAACATATACTAAGAGTTTATTTGATATACCCTCAAATAATCAAAAATATCCTTCGTCACCATCCGACAAGTTGGAAAAGCTATAGAATTTTAAAGATGTTTTAGAAGACGCGAAGTGCGAAGAAGAAAAGTTTTCCTTCAGTACACGTCCAATACAATTAACTTTTTAAGCTAAATGTATTAATACAGAACCCTGAATATTTTTTATCAATTCACAATGAGTAATAGTATTCAGAGAAACAACACACCCATATTAAATAATTGTTTAATGTACCTACTCGACAGGTACATTTATAAAATTTATAGAATTTAGACATCCGGATTTAAAATAAGGAAGGAAATGTTATAATAGAGAGCGAGGATTATCCAAAAGAAGAATATCCATAAGAAAACATGAGGGAACCAACCTCCGCTACTATTTCGAGGCGGTGTAACTAACCATATCAACCACAAGATAAGAAGGAGAATTAATACCAGAATGACAATACCCAGACCCAACATATGTAGTTGCATAAATGCGATAATCCATAGCAAAGTTAATAGTATAATAAGAACATAAAGGAGGACCATACAACCGCTTCGAGGATTGTGTTCTTTCCAACTTGCCAGAATTATAGAAATCGTTAATCCGATATATAATATCGTCCAAACGATAACGAATCCCCAACTCGATATTAAAGCAGTTGGTTTATTTAATGATTTATACCATTCCATATTCGTATTAATTAGAGCAATACTTGTCCAAATTACTCCAATTGTAATTATAATTACAACCCATGTCCATATACTTCCAAGAAATCCGTTTCTGACTATTCCGGGAACACAAAGATCCATATCACAACCTCCTCCAGTGCAAGGTTCGAATTGAGATTCTGATACAATAATCGACTCCTTCAGTTCCTTCGGCCCCGTACTTTGAATAACTTGATTTGAAGAAATTTGTATTTTATTTTGTTCTGTTTCCGCGATCTCCATTTTATTATTTTGTCCTTTAAAAATAAACTTTGTGTAATAAAACAGATGGATCTCTCTAAACTAAAGTTTTCAAGAGAACTTGAAGAACAATTCGTCTCCCTTCTGGGTGATATTAAAGATCAATATTACAATCAAGGTCTTGTTACGGGGAAGAAAATAGGATTTACTCAAGGATATGCAGAAGGTCTCGAAGTTGGTCGTAAAAATGCATATTCTGAAGCAACGGAAGTTGTTGGCAAGAAGGCTTTGGATCGATTCGTACAACTTTTCAAAGAAATCGATGCTATTGATACCAAGATTGATAACATGGAATCACCGGCTGAAAGTAGAAAACATAACCGAAGTACTTCTGTTACAACTCTAGTTGATTCTGCTGATACTTCTTCGTCTGAAGAATCCGATGGATCTGATCAATTATAAATGAAATTATTCGTTTGTTTTTTGAACGTACGAAATTTGAAAGAAATGAGCTCCGCAATAAATTATGTTGAGAAATTTCTAGAACACCAACCCGATACCAAATTTATTATCTTATCTGGAGCAGGTATATCAACAAATGCAGGTATTCCAGATTATCGTTCAAACTCAAGAGATCTTCTTAATCTTTTTTCTAAAAAGATGAATAGAGATGAATTCATCGAGCATCCATTATATTGCGAGTTTAAAGAAAAGTGTATGAATGCAACACCTACACTTTGTCATCACTTAGCTGAAGAATTAAATAAGAGAAATTGTTTGAAGAGAGTATATACTCAAAATGTTGATGGATTATATCAACGAACAGGGTTATCTCAAGATAAGATTGTAGAATTTCACGGTTCAATTGCCGATGATTCAATTGTTCGATATGGTGACGATATTCCTAAAGAAGCAATTTTACAACTTTTGGATGATTTTAATATCTCCGATCCGATGATTATTTTAGTAATGGGTACATCTCTTCAAGTTTATCCATTCGCAGCAATTCCAAACTTAGCACCCAAAAGAAGTGTTAGAATACTAGTAAATATTAACACTTCTAGTTTTTTACCTAAGCTATCTACGTTAGAATACGGGTTTTCTCATTCTATAGGATCTTCACCTGTTACTTTCTCAGTTCAAGGAGCCCGAAAAAGAAGAGTTAGGAGTGAAATCGAATGGGGATACGGAAATCATACACGGAAAAAGAAATGGAGAGATTTCTTAGTTACCGAAGATACTGATAACTTCTCTGAAGAATTATTAAAAATAGTTAGATAAATAAGCTGGAAATAAAGTATTTCAAATGTCGGTGTGTGTATACAGAATTCCCCGAGATAAATTGGAGGAAATTCCTATAGTTTTAAATATTAAAGGAACTCGAGATAAGCCTGAATTTACTTTATATATTGGAAGAGCTATGAACATGGGAGGATGGAAATTAAAGAAGAGTAAATGGGCTAATCCGTTCCCTGTTAAACAATATGGATTAGAAGAATCTTTGAGATTGTACGAGGAATATCTTAATGAAAACTTACTAGAAGATCTTCATGAATTAAATGGACAATCTCTTGGATGCTGGTGTAAGCCAAATAGGTGTCACGGGGATATTCTTAGATGGTATTATATCAGATGTGTTGTTGGAATTAAACTCACTCAGTAAAAGAGCGATTTTTCAATCATTAAATTGAAAAAAAATAATCTAAATTTTTTATGTTAACATATATTAACAATGAGTGAAATCTAATGGCTAGTACTAATCATCATCAAAAATCTGTTCTTATTCCGGGAGTAGGTTGCGAATCTTTTGTTGATAGCGTATTCGAACTTATGAGTGATCACGGCATTGAACCAGAAAGAGCACGCTCTCGGGAAGAATTCTTTGCAAATGGAGAATTAAGGATTCAAATTCTTCATCCCGACAACACCACCACGGGTAAAAGTCTCCTACGAGATAAACATATTTATTTAATTGGAACCGGGGCTGGAACTGACTCCCGTAAATTCTCAATAAACGATGTTATTATGCACACTTTTGGAATCTTAGATGCGTGTCAACGGTCTGGTGCTAAATCTATTACTCTATTATGGTTACTTTTTCCATATACTAGAAGTGATAAGAAGACTATTTCTCGGGAACCTATTATGGCATCTATGTTGATGGGAATGTTAGATAATTTTGACCGATTGAAACGTATCGTAACTATTGATATACATTCAGGTCAACTACAAGGATTTACATCTCGTAAAGCATTTGATAATCTTTATGCTAATAAATATTTAAGCCGAGGAATCTTACGTTTAATAAATGAAAAATATTCTAAGGATAGTATTGCAATAATATCACCAGATACAGGATCCATTAGACGTACTCGAGATTATTTAAAAGATTTAGCCGAGTTAAATCCTATTAATTTCATGATTTCTAAGACTCGTTCGTATGTTGAAAATAATGTAGTAGAACAATCAATAATTAGTGTTCATGATAGCGAAATTTTGTGGGGTTATACTGCTCTAATTATTGACGATATGATAGATACAGCCGGGACAATTTGTTCAACTGCTAAACTCTTAGAAGGTGTCAATGTAAAACGAATTATAGTTGTAGCAACTCACGGTATTCTTTCCGATCCAGCTATTGAACGTCTTAATAACTGTGATTTAATTACAGATGTTATAGTCACAGATACAATTGATCAAACTGTGAATTTAAAGAGATGCTCCAAGTTACGCGTGGTCAGCGTCGCTCCTCTTATTGCTCATTCTCTTAGTCTCATTTTTAAGGGAATGTCTTTATCTACACTTTATTAAATTTTTCACCTTAAATATTTAAAGCTTTTCGCTTTAAATATTTAAGTCATTTTAAACGTTTAAAATAACGTTTAAAATAAACGTTTAATATATATATTAAAAAGAGTTAAATTTATTATACATGTCCATGTATGTATGGGTGCATGTAAAAATAACTTCGTCTTCCGATACAGGTACACCTGAAGGCTTAGCAACTCCAATAAGTTGTTCAAGATTACGTTTAGTTCCATTATCATCAAGACCATACCCAATGAACCAAACGTCAGGTAGATTATCGACACCGCAATAATCTGGAGGTGGATGATCACATTTTCCTCGTCTATTCTTACGGAACACTACACAAGTTTTAACTTGAGATTCTTCGATACCGTTCATACAAAGATATGTAACAACAGATTCTAAAGTCTTACCATTATCATATAATTCATCTACAACTATAATCTTTCGATCTTTAATTGAGTTCAAGTCTTTGGATGGTAATCCATTAATTGTAATGTTTTCTTGATGAATGTTATGATAACTAGCTGCTTGTATGAAATGGACAGAGTGAGGAATTGTTAATTCTCTAGATAGATCAACTAGAAAATACGCAGCTCCTGATAAGATACCTACTAATGCAAGTGGTTCGTCGTTAGACATTTCGTAAGCTGCATCAATTTCTTGTGCTAGCTTTTTTACCGTAAGTTTAATAGTATCCTTCGATAGAATTGTGACTGTCTTGCTCATGGTACAATTTTTGGGTGCCCTGACACTTTTTCGATTGTAATATCGAAAAATATAAATCACTTTTAATACTCAAGGTAATTAATATAATCTAACGGTTTCTTATAATAGAATTCATTACTATCAACAAGATCATAATTCATAGATTCGAGAACTTTAATAGCTTCTTTTGTTTCTGCCTCCACTTCATCATCCACTAAATATAAATCGTCCTCAATATCATTATAACGGTGAGCATAAGGAATTATAAGAGTCTTTCGTTTGCGTCCATCAAAATAACTTCCTCGAAGTGAAAATTTAGTTACTCCGTCGAACTTCAACTTATCATCGTATTTTAGACTATTAATAACTTGAGCTGTTTGCTTCTCTGTTAAAACCTTTTTGTTAAGTTTTTCTACCATTGGATTAATAGTATCACCTTCGAAATCAAGACCTTGTAACTCAGGTCTGGGATAGTCTTCGACAAGATCCTCGAAATTCTTATTTCCAAAATCATATTTATGTGTCATCGGTTCGGCGGCGGTACCAAATTCTGCGAAATCAGGATCCAGAAACGGATATTTAAGTATCATTGCTTCAGTGTCTCCGACATCGGTACCACCTGCGACTTCGGCACCGGCAACGCCGGTATCGGCGATTTCTTCTTTTTGACGAGATCCAGGCTTAGTACCCTCGGTAAACTTAACGTTCTTCTTAACCCTTTCGGTCTTAGTAGGTGTAGTAATATCAACTGTAGGAGCTTCAGAACGATTAATATTCTTGATTAGTGATGCGTTTTCGAATTCTTTATTAACATTCAAATCTTTTAAGTATTCGATTGATATATCATCACGAACCCGTCCGTAAAATAAGTAACCTTCACCGTCCATAAGCATAATATAATCTCCGACGTTCATTTTAACACTATCATCCAATTGAAATGCTTCTTCTAGAATTGCAAGTGTAAGTTTATCATCTTCCAGATCATCAATTAATGCCTCGTCATTAATATTATATGTATCGAAAGACCAAATAGAAACAGCTATATTATGATAAGGAATACGATAAAATAGAACCTTATCCTTATCATCTTCTATTGCTAAACTATAAACATAATATTCGGGGACATCTTTTCCTGGAGCGATCATAATTGTCGTAGCCTCGGGGTAAAATCCTGGTAAATCAACATTAAAGTAATCCATAAAAGAATTTTCATCCCATCTGTATTTACCATCTGAAGGAGTTTTAGATGTTAAAGGGAAAAGATGCTCGTAATAAATTTTGCCACTCTTATATTGAGTCTTATTAGTATTACGAACAACTTTAGAAACTAATTGAGGGATAACTGGGTGAATATCCACATCTTTTAACTTACCATCTTGTACTTTCAATGAAGTCTCGTATATATGTTGGGCTTTTCTAAGGGAACCTTGATATTTACCGTATTTGGTCATTTCTGTCTTGGAAAAATGACGTTGTAATCCTATATAATCGCCTTCTCTTAAATCAATAGCTGTTGAATAATTAAAATTATTATTCTTCAGAATTTGGAATAATTCGTACGGACTTGAATGATCGGGTTTCTTTAGAAATTGTTCTACACTCTTATATATTTTCGCATCAAGATGATTGTACAACCACATAACTGGATAATTATTGTCCTTTAATGGATCATCTACAACTTCGTAATATTTAACACTCTTTCGAAGCACATATCCATCATTAAATTGAAGATAGAAATAAACTTTATCACCTGTCACTGTTGGAATTTTGAGATTTCCAAAATCCCGATTGAACTCTCCGACGTGGATCTCTTGACCAATCTTATACTTATTCCCTAAATTCTCATTGAAGGGAATGACAAATACAACCTTCGTGTCAGCCATTTAATATTGCAGATTTTTAAAAATAATAACCTCTAATTTATTTTGCATCTTCTTTTTTCTCAATTAAAGAACATGTTATTTTTCATCCGGGTGCTTTATCTTCTAGTTGTGTTATTAAATATTTTTCCGTTAGAATACGTGAACACCGACACCGATGTTGATACCAACACTGACCCTGTGGTAAATGAGATTTTTAAAGATTCAAGGAAGAGAAAGAATCTTCCTTGTCCTTTTCGTTCAGCTAGAGCAGCTCCAGATGAATATGTAGTTAAAATAGTTATGGAATGTGCTGAAATGCTTACAACTGCTTATCGAGCTGCTCATGGAGAACCTTTATTACTTAGAGAACGTAGAAAAGCTGAAGAAGAATCTGGAAAATCTCTTGAACAATTGTACGGATCTGAATGGGTTGATAACTTTATGAATTATTGTTACGATAGATGGGAAGAAATGGACCGTCCTGAATTAATTACGAAATATGATCGTCCTACTCGTATGAGAAATGAGAATCACCCTATGTCTAAATGGGTTCGTCAATCTAGGTCTCATTTCTTATGGACATGTCATTATGCAATGGAACTTGCTAAGGAACATCTTCGGCGTCCTTTAATTTCTGGGAAGAAAGCTACTGAAAGTATGTATATTCCATATTTTGAATGGTTCATGGACAACGTATCCACATCATCTATTCCCGACGATGGATGGTCCGATATGCCTACATGTATGGACGATGACTGTACCGAAGAGTCCGGCGATGTTGTTTTATCTTATCGAAATTGGGTTAATCGAAAGTATCGAACATATAATATTAAATATAATCAGAAATTACCTGGTACAAATAAACGCAAATTAATTCGAATTATCGATTGGAAAAGAGATCCAAGTAAACGTCCTAGTTATATTACACCAGGCACACGTAAAGATATTATTATATCTTATTAAAACATATTCATTCTAAGAATGAATACTTTAGACAGTGTCACGTGACACGTGTCATGTACCATGTGTCATAATTTCTGTAATTAGAGAAATGAAATCTTCGATATCTTGAGGTGTGGTATCAGGACATTGATTCATTTTATTAAATCTGTCCTCTATTAATTTGAAACCAGCGGGAGTTCCGTATTTTCGAATAAAATCCTGAAAGGCCGTTAATATTAATTTGGCGGTAAATATAAGTTTATTTCGATTCATACGCGTGACACATTCTGGGTGAACTGGATGTTTTTCTCCGAAACACAAAACTGTGATTCCTGTGAGGCATTCTTCGTCACATTCAATACACGTTTTGCTCATTTTTTCATTATATTCATTAAGACACTCGTTATGCAGATATATATTACCACCACGACGATAGGCGTGGATATAATTTGAAAAATCAAGATCGATATCCTCTTCACAATGGCTACAGAATATATCTCCTCCTCGTGACATTTTTGTCTTAAATAAAACAACAATATATAATATTTATATATTATTTTTAATTAGTCGTTGATCTTATAACGTTGTGCTTATTATATTACTTCAGATATGTACTGTAATTAAAAATAATGTAACTTTATTCCGTCAAATCCAAAATCCTCTAAAACATGTATCATGTTAATTTCAGATTAGGTTATGATGGAGTTGAAAGATATGGTCCTTTCGATTATTGCATCGAAGGAGAACTTTCAATATCAAAATTCGATCGAATTTTTGAACACTTTGTTGAAGAATTCTCTGATGTTTGTTATCCTATTAGTTCATGGAAAGAAGAATTAACTTCTGTAATTAAGGAATTTAACAAAGGTTTGCGTGTTGAAGCGACTTTTGACGAGTGGGGTTATGAGTTTGATTTAATTATTAAACTTTCCATTTGTGATGTAAGTAAAATCCCTAAATTATAATATACATTCTATGAATGTATATGAAGTAGCGCTGTGCACTACGTGTACTTTCCAATTTGACGGAACACAACACTGTTCACTACGTTATCACATTCCGATTTGACGGAATGTGATACTTACCCGATAGTCTTGATACGGTTTAAGTTTAGGAATTTCATGAGTGTAGTGTTCTTGAGTTGCACCTGACATAACTACTAAATCTCCGTGATCGACGAAGGTATCGAACTTTTCTCCTTTAGTTTCTGTACTTTTACCCCGGAATCGCATAACTCTTCTACCTCCTAAAGAGATAGCGTATACTGCATTATCCTTCTTAGGATCGGCGGGATAATGACCTAATGCTTCTTTGTCTGAATGAGCTGCAATACTATTTTCTCCGATATACTCATTGAGAAGAACTGAATCTATCTTAATTCCAGCCTTTCGATTAATTGCTAAAGCTAATCTATGAATAGAAATACCTACAGGTTCTCCTACAGGTTGTTCTCCTGAAGCAACATCGACCGGATCATAAATACGCATATTCTCATTTTGTTTTTCAAGTTTATAGAATACTTCGTCTGGTGTATCCCAATGGCATACTGGATATTTATTCTTTGAATATGTATATCCAATTCCTTGAGCAGGATTACCATTTACATCGAGTGTTGCAATTCCTGTATCTCCGAAGAAAAACATTCGTCGAGGTGTTCTAACTGTCTTACCGTATATTTGAAAGAAATATTCTCCGAAAGGGACTTGTTGTTGGATATCTTCTAAAAAACCATCTGCAGTCTCTTTGGGAAGCCATCCTTTTATAATACGAATTACACAATCTGGTTGAGTATTAAACGTTGTTACAATTCGTTCGGTGGGTTCGTTCGCCATTTTATTTTAAAAAAGAAATGAGAGTATAATATAAGTTCCTTTCCTTTTTCAAAAGAAATAGTATTAGTATTACCCGATGGAAACTCCTGAGAAATCCGAGACTACTAAACCCGATTCTAAATCCGTCGTCGTTGCCGATGGTGTCGATGGTGTTGATGGAAATGAGACACCACCGAAGGAGGGTGTTGATGGAAATGAGACACCTCCAAATGAGACAGCATCATTCATCGACACCCTCCTAGCAAGCCGTTCTAAAGCTGGAGAAATACGTAAGATAACTACTAAACAAATGGATAAGACAACTACTAAACGAATTTATCTTATGGCAGATGCGGATGTTGATGGATGTCATATTGGTATGTCGTGGTGGTGAAGTTAAATAATTTATTCAGTCCTTTAATAAAAGGACCGAAGGGTCGAAGATCAAGGAAATACTTTCAAAGGAAGAGATGATATATCAATAAAATATCGATTGGTTGCCCTCATAGATAAAACATTTAAACTTGGAAAGTTATGATCATAAAATTCAGCTCCATAAAGTTCCAATAATTCTAAACATTCTCTAATTTCACCACCGATGTCTTGATCTAAATAAAGATATAATATTTCGTAAGGTGTCATACTGTTATCATTTGTATCATTAATACTTTCTATATCAAAATGCAAAACTGTACTTATTAACATTTTACGTAATATACGAACGATATTTTTATGATTAAGATTATACACCATATGAAAACATGACCGCCCATATGTATCATCTTGATACACAGGATTAGACCCAGCATCAACTAATAATTCTGTAACATCATCATTTTGATTATAAAATGAACGATTCAATGGTGTTCGATCATATGAATCAAAGCCTATATCAACTTTAGCACCGGAATCTAATAATAATTTAACTATTTCATAAGAAGTATTGTATATAATTGCTTCTAATAAAGGATTATTACGACCTATTAAATTTAGATCAATATTTCTTTCATCGATTAGTCTCTTTATACCTTCGACGTTATTCTCTCTTATATAAATAGAAAATTGCGATTGATCAGAATCGTTGGACATTTATTATAACAACAAATTAAAATATTATAATATTAAAATGTCTATCTTTACCTCCGCGTATCACGGTTATATGGAAACTATGAAAGAATCAGTCGATGAAGGAATAGACCCGCACGTGCTGGATCTGAACAACAAATCTCCATTGTGGTACGCATGTGATAATAATCGAGAAACAATGGTAGAATACCTAACATCTTTACCGACAGTTCACAGAGTTATAAATGAAACAGACGACAATGATTACACTCCTCTTCGCATCGCGAGTGGCGGTGGGAATTTTAATATAATCAAACTTTTAGTATTAGCCGGAGCTGACCCAACTATAGGAGATGACGGAGGTGTAACACCCATGATGACATGTATCGATAATTATCGTTTTCCACCAGAGACGAAAATAGAAATTATGGAACTTTTAATTAGTAAAGGGGTTGATATTAACGAAAAAGATTACAACGGATATACAGTTTTATCCAGGATAAACCCAGATCATACATCGCTAATTAAATTCGTATTAGAGAATGGAGCTGACCCAAATATTGAATACGTCGATGAGAATGAGCCAGGATACGTATATTTAACCCGTGTAGTTTCTGCAGGTAATCTAGAAGCAGTTAAAGAATTATTAGCTCATGAAGCTAATCCAAATAAACTTAGTGACGAAGGAGGTTCTCTATTAGCACTTGACCCGAGGCTTAATTCTAGAAAAATCTTAAGAGAATTATTAAAAGCCGGAGCTGATCCTAATCTTGTTGGTGAAAATGGACATACTCCTCTCTACGATCATATAGAACGAAAATATTATAAAGAAGTTGAATTATTATTACGAGCTGGGGCAAATGTAAATGTAACTAATAATCATAATGAAACCCCGTTGGATTGGTGTTATTTAAATATCGTAGAAAACGAAAGTGTTAGAGATTTACTCATAAAGGTCGGAGGAATAGCTAATTTTACGGAGAATATCCCAGAAGACGATGTTTATTTTGACGTTCAATCCTTGGCTACGTATTCTCGAAGAATTATTACTGTCAATCTTATCGACATTTCCATGATTCCACTCCCGCTTAGATTTGACTAATTTTTCATTCATCAGAATGAAAAATAAATATATGTTTCACTCTTACTTGTGATACCTCGAAATTAAAACATGTCGGTTTATATCAACGGCACACAGCTTTCAAACGAGAAACAATTCGATTCTTTAGTTGTAAAAAGGAACAGTATCGTCCTTGATGGTAGACATATCATCTTACCAAACAATTTACCATCTATTACTATAGTCATTCAAAATTGTCAAGTTAATACCTTATCGATTCCGGAAGGTACTGTTATGATTAAGGATACATCGAAGATCGAAACTCTTTCTTTAGGGTCTGGAGATATCACGGTTGATGGAGATATTAATACAGCTAACGTAGCTAACGGAAATATTACATGTACTGGAAAGATCAATGATTCTACAACTAATGCTGGAGTTATTGCAGCTTCTTCTACCATACCATCAAGTAATTCTACCACAGCAGTACCTGAACGACAGAATATGTACGATGTTCTACGTATGTATTCGTCTAATATTACTTTCGATTGATGAATTAAATAATTTTATCGTTTATTATAAAACGATAAATGGAATCTTGTTATTCACTTGAAACTGTTATTCCTGTTAAGAATACTGACGCTTCGTATTTAAGAGGGGTTCAAATAGCTGTAACGGCTCCCACAAATTCTCAACTTTTAACTTATAATTCTGGTACAAACTTGTGGGAGCCTCAAATATTAATAACTAGAGTTTCTGGAACAAAAGAGTTTTGGATTGATACATCAGCAGGTAACAATAGTAACGACGGTCAAACATCTGGAACCCCGGTGCAAACATGGCCCGTCTTGATGAGTATAATGAAGACTTTCAGTTACGATACCGGAATTATCAATCTTACGGCAGGTCAAAGTATTGTAGATGAATTTAGTACCGTAAATACCAATCTTTGGTCAATAAATAGTAAAACTGTTTCAAGTTCTTGGGATTTTACACCTGTAGGCTTCTTATATGAAAGGATTATAGTGAGAGGTGAAAGTACTGTAAATATAACAATTACACCTGGTAGTACTGCCAATTATAGCCCGTTCATTTCAACTATAAATACTTACGCTAGATATAATTATACTGATGTAAGCGTAGTCACAGGTTCAGATACTGCAGGTATTTATATTCCATCAACAGATAAATACCAAACAACTAATAATGCTACAAGTACTTCTACTTCATTATTTACAGCTCAATCTAATGCTGGAGCATTGGTATCACATTATGTTTATGGTATAAATTCAACAGCTACAAGTATAGCTCCGTCAGTTGCTACAGCTATTGTGAGTCCTATCCCTGTGTATTTTGAACGAATTAAGTTTAACGGTTCTACGCAATCTATATTATTTATAGGTCCTAATTTTACCTTCCGAGGTAGCTATGTAGATATAACTGGATTTAATAATTTAGGTGGTAATGTTATGGTTATCGCGTGTAATGTTGCAGCTGCTGGTGATAGTTCAACCTTTACGGGAACATTTAATGAATGTATTTTCCCATTAACGTGTACATTATCACAAGGTTGTAATATTAAAACGTATGATACTATATTTAATACTCTTACAACTGCACAATCTTCTCCATCTGACAACGGTATAATTCTATCAACATGGGATAGCGAAGTTAATACCTTAAGTAATTTCCGTAATGGATACTTGTATTTACATCATATGGGGTTAAATAGTGCAGTTATGAATACAAGCAATGGTTCATTTACGGATTGTACTGTTAGAGGTCAATTTACTGTAGACTTAGGTTCTATCATTACAATGACAGGAGGAGAAATTAATTTAAGTTCCGGAGGAGTTCTTGTAAATAGAGGTAGTAAACTTTCATTATTGATGTTAGCTACTGTGAAAGATAATGCAGGTTCTTTATCAACACCAATTATTAACATTGATCATAGTTCTCAAATGTATACGGTCACCGATTTATCATTTACTTCTTCTGTACGCAGTTCTACACGTATATTAATACAAAGAATGAGTTCATTACATACAGATGCTACAATAGATATAGGCACGGCAGGAGTAATACCTATATCTATAACTTATGGAAGTCAAATATCAGCACTTAGTATTACAGGAGACGTATCTTTTTCAAGTATACCAATAGTTGGGTTCAGACATAGATCAAGTGCTTATGTAAATACTATTACTAATACCGGATCAGGGTTTCTACTTATAATCGTTGACATACAATTAGGTACTTCTGCTGCGATTGTATTTGTAAGAACTTTAACATATTCTTCTGTAGGATTAACTGATGAACTTTGTGTGATTAGTCGTCTCTTATAGAGTATATAATTATCATCTTATTAGATAAGAGTAGTTCCATAAATATAACCAATATATGATTATCATCTAATAAGATGATAATAGTTACTTTACTTTACTTAAGGTAGCCACACTCGCGAAGCACAACCTCTTGAATGGTGAGAAGATCCTCATCATAGATGGTGATGTTAGGGTAGAGCTCACTTAGAACTTGGGAGAGAGTAAGTTGCTCTTGTTGATCATCCTCTTCGAGGTGAAGGGGGAGCATCGCAGCTTCCTCAGCCTCGCGTTGGAGCATCGCAATTCGCTCCTTGTTCATCTCAACCTTAGGAGCATCAAGAAGAGGAGCCTCAACAAATTGGAGAGTATCCTCTCCACTGAGCACTCGCGCCAAGTAGAGGAAGGGCTTCTCAAATTGATAGTTGCTCTTAGCACTCACATCAAAGTACGCGGAGATGTTCTTCTTACCCCATGTAGAGTGAATGAAATCAACAATCTCTTGAGAGGTTACCTTGCGTTCCTTAACATCCACCTTGTTACCTACCAACACAATGGGCATCTCATTTCCACACACTCTCCTCAACTCGTTCACCCAAGCGCTCACATTGCGAAAGGTAACTCTGGAGCACACATCAAACATCACAATAACGCACTTGCTTTGGATGTAGTAGCCATCACGCAAGCCCCCAAACTTCTCTTGCCCCGCACAATCCCATACATTGAAACACACTTGCCCTCCGCTGGTGTTGTAGCGAAGAGGATGTACTTCCACTCCAAGAGTAGCAACATACTTCTTCTCGAACTCTCCAGTGCGATGGCGCTTCACGAAAGTGGTTTTACCAACACCACCATCACCAACAAAGCACAACTTGTAAGAGTTAGAAAGAGGGGTAGTAGTAGAATGAGAAGCCATTGGATAGTATAAGTGTGAGAACTAGTTATTTTTGATAGGAGGAAAGAAAAGAATATATGATACTAATGGAGTTCATTTTTAGTTTAAACGGTAACATTGATACCGATTATATTAGTTCTAATTTTGTGATTTTTGAAATATAAACGTGTATTTTGAATATATTATGAATACTTTAGAAATATAAGATAAGATAAAGTTTATCACAAATTTCTTCAATTATTATTTGATTAAACAAAATTTATCTTATATTTCCATAATACACCATAAAGAAATAAAACTCTGGCCTCCCAAACAAAGTCAATTTCCAAAACCAAGAACTTTTGGAAATTTTTCGGAAAGATAAAAATTATGGAACTAGAGAAAAGATGGAATCTGTTAAGCGATCAATGGGATTAGAATCACAACAGGATCCTAGTTGCCACAAGGATTACATGAACGAGACGTGGTGGAAATTCCTCCCTCTTTACATCTTCATAGCTTTAGCTATTATCACCCTTATTGTAATGCTATTTAGCGGAGCTAACGCTGCTGCGTTTATTGGCTACATCATCTTTGCAGTTCTCTGGGGACTATTAATCTGGTGGGTATGTAATATTTGCCAGCTTGGATGGGCTTGGTTCATTCTCCTTCTGCCCCTGATCATTGCAATCCTCGTCGCAATCATCGGTGCTGGTACCACTGCGGGTATCGTAGCTGCCCGTAACATACCTATGCCCTAAACAACTCAAATACCACGAATAGCTTTAAGTGAACGATAAAATATCGTTCGTAAATTTTAGTTTCGAAAATAAATTATTGAAGTAAGTAAAATGGCTTTAAGTGATGGATTTTGGTACACAGATGATGAAGATGTATCCCCAACATATTCTTCCCAAGAAACGAACGTGACAAAACAAATAACTACTACTATTCAACCCCCGGCTCCACCCCCGGCTCCACCCCCGGTACAACCTCCACAGGGAGTAGTTGTAGTATCTCAGAATCCTCAATATCCAATAGTGGTTCAAACTCAAACTACCGCATACAAAATGGGAGATAAGGATCAGATACCGGCTACATTAGTTCAAACGACTCCTAAACGTAAACGTGTATATTATTGGCCTTTTATTATTTATCTGATCCTTTCTGCGATTGTCCTTTTAGGATTTATATTCTCGAAGCGAGGTATGGGTGAAACATTAACGTATGTTTTACTTCAGATTATTTGGATCATAATTATAGGATTTATAATCTATTGGTTATGTAAAAGTGGAAAGGTTGGCTGGGCCTGGTTTGTTTTATTCCTACCACTAATTATTCAAATTGTATGGGTAGTTTTCGCAGCGATTTTTCCCTCTAATTAGTTTAAATGAACTAAAAATATAAACTCTTTAAGACCGTATTAAACGTAGTACAATCTACGTTTAATTTTTTAAAAAAGAATTTTGTACATCCGTCTCACAAGACGCCGTTTCTATTTTTATCAAAATACAACAACTGGTAAACTAATGTCTCAACTCAAGAAGATTACGATTAGCCGTCCATCCAAGAAGATCATCATCAAAGCTAAAGAAGAAGTGAAATCTGTAGCATCCCACACAGCCAATGATACCTTTGATTTTAATAGTGGAATGGAAGGAATGCACGCAAACGAATTTAAACAAGAAGAAGCTCGTGATCATGTTTATAATCGTCCCGATATGTGGCTAGGAAGCGATGAACGTACTCCTCGAGATGAATGGATTTTAGATATTACTACTCCGATTCCAACTCCAACCTTTGAACAGATTGATATTCCTCCAGTTGTTGTTAATGTATTCCGTGAAATTATTGCCAATTCAGTAGATGCTATTAATCGTAGCTTCCGACGTGGATGGAAAGGTAGACCAGAGAATCATCCTTTGATTGAAATATCCATGGATAATAAGACTATTACTGTTAAGAATTACGGAATGCCTATTCCAGTAATTCAACACAATGATGTAGATATGCTCATTCCAACAAATATCTTTAGTAATATGTTTTCTAGTTCTAATTATGAAGGTGAACGTCATGAAGCTGGTCGTAATGGTATCGGAGCAAAAGCTACTAATATTTTTAGCATTCTTTTTATTGTGGTTATCTACGACGGTCTTAACGGAAAGTACTACAGACAAGTTTGGAGAAATAATATGAAAGACGCTGAAGAACCGGAAGTCCGCGATATTAAAGTAGGCTCTGAATCTTCAGTAGAAGTTAGTTATGTTCTAGACTTCGAACGGTTTGGATATCCGCAAGAGGAAGGTTATCCCGACAAGGTTATCCAACTTTTCTCAAATATCGCTCTGGGAAATTCTTTTACTACTAAACAGATTGTTAGCTTCAACGGTGTTGTATTTAAGGATTACTTTCACATTAAAGATTACGGACGTCTCTTCTTCGGAGATGCCGTAGATACTGGAATGATCCATTATGAACTGAAAGATCCGGAAACGGAAGAAATCCGTAACACTAAATTAGCTAATGGTAAGATGGCTCCAACTCCAGTTGTGAAGAAAGGACAGCCCAAACGCCGAGTTGTTCCTAAGGTTGAGTGTATGTTAATCGACCCTCCCAAGGATAAAGAAGGTGTAGTTATTTCATTTGCAAGTTGCCTTATTACCAATGAAGGAGGTTGCCATGTTGATGCTGTCTATGATGCAGTTGTTCCAGCTATTCGTGATAAGGTTAATAAGGTTCCCGATAAGAAAGGCGCGGCTGCTGGAGGGAAAAATTGGAAAGGAAAAGGTAGAGGAAAACCAAAAGTAGTTCCTAAAGGTGCTCCTAAGGCCGCTCCAAAAGAACGTCAGCATAAGATTACAGCTAAACATGTTAAGCCTCAGTTATCCATGATTCTTTCTGTCTATCCAGTTAATCCTAAATTCCCCAATCAATACAAAACTAAATTAGTAGCTCCAGCTATGAAGTTTGTTATTCCTCCTGAAACCTATAAAGTGTGTATGAAATGGAATCTTATTGATTCTCTTCGTAATACGCTCAGAGCGATTGAACTAAACGGAATGAAGAAAACTGACGGTCGTAAAGTCAAACATATTAAATTAAAGGGTGTAATTGATGCTGCAGATGCTGGAACTAAGAATTCTCATAATTGTGAATTATGGATTGTTGAGGGGAAATCAGCATCTGGATATGCAATTAAACTTATGTCATTGATGGGTCCTGAAGCACGTAAACGTATTGGTATTCTCCCTATCAGAGGTAAGCTTCTCAATGTTGCGAAGGCTACTCCAAAGAGAATTGAAGCTAACAGAGAGATTGCTCAGTTTAAAGAAACTATGGGTCTTCGAGAAGGTGTAGATTACACAATAGAAGAGAATTACAAGAACCTTCGCTATGGTAAGATTGTTATTATGACGGACGCTGATGATGACGGTAGTCACATCAAGGGACTTCTTCTTCTTCTTATTCTTATGTTCTATGTCTCGCTTCTTATTCGACAAATGGTATTCGATTACCGAACTAAATATTTATCTGCCCATAAAGGTCGTCGGAATATTAACTTTTATACATCATACGAATTTGCAGACTGGAAAGCATCCACCCCGGACTGGACTTCTTGGAAGTTTCAATATTTCAAGGGTTTAGGCACGTCTACCGATGAAGATATCGAAAATGATCTTAAAGATATTGACAACCGATTTGTTCGTTTCATTATGGATGATAAAGCGAAAGAGATGTTTGAGTTGGCCTTTGGTAAACCTAATGCAAATAAACGTAAAGAATGGATTGAAGACTGGCGTGAAGTTAAGAATAAGAAATACACACTAGGAACCGAATTAGATATCAGTATGTTCTTTCGATACGAATTTATTACTTATATTCTTATGTCTCTTGAACGGGCTATCCCTCGTTTCTCTGACGGATTTAAAAGATCGCAAGGTCAAATCCTTTGGGGAGTTATGAAGAAATGGCCTTCGGGTAAAGGAGATAAATATAAAGTAGCTCAATTAGCAGGTCATACCGCAACTTGTGTAGAGTACAAACATAATGAACAATGTTTGGCTGATGCTATTATCCATATGGCTCGTGATTTTATTAGTAGTAATAATACTCCTCTCTTAACACCTTTAGGACGTTTCGGTTGTCGTATGCTTGGCGGAAAAGATGCAGCTTCTGCTAGGTATATTAATACTAAGCCGAGTTGGTGTGTCAATCAATATTTCCGTAAAGAAGATAAACCTATCCTCGAACTAATTCAGGACGAAGGTGAAAAAGTGGAACCGAATGAGTTTTATCCGATTATTCCCACAGCTTTACTTAATGGTATCCAAGGAATTGCTACAGCTTACAGCAGTACAGTTATGAATTACAATCCTAATGATTTAGTACAATGGATTGTATCATGGTTGACACGTGGCCCCTTACAAAGTTTAGTTCATGATGGTGAAATTGAAGAAGTAGATTCTATTATCCTAGTCCCATGGTATCAAGGATTCACTGGAGAAATTGCATTAATTACCGGAGAACCTATTCCTAACGCTAAAGTAGACGATGAAGTTGATGAAGAAGAAGTTATTCATGAACAAATCGATGGAGAGTTAGAAGAAGCTTTGAAAGGAGAGGTACTTAATGATGATCCAGAAGGACAAGCCGATGATGAAGATGGAGATACTGATGATGATGGGCTCGACGACGATGATAAGAAAGTTAAGAAAGCTCGTATCTTTGGAGCTGATATTGTTCAAGAAGGTCGCGCGGCTATTATTGAAGAAATGGCTCCTCGTAAGAAGAAAGTAGTATATGACAGAGTTGAGATTCGCGGCTCTTTCCGTATGGAGAAAACAAAGGTAATTGTAGATGAGCTTCCAATTGGACGTTGGTTCATCAACTACGTTGAGTTTCTCGAACATCTTCGTTCTCAGAAAGAGTTAAGTAATTACACTGATCTTTGCAGTGATTCTAAAGCGTGTTTCGAAATTACTGGTCTCAAAGGTAAACCTACTCTAAATAAGCTTAATCTTCGTCGTCGATTCCGTCTTTCTAACATGGTCTTTTTAGATTCAGATAAGATCCCTAGGCGCTTTGATAACATAGAACAATATATGGAAGAATTTTGTGTATTCCGTTTAGGTAAATATCAACAGCGTAAGGGATTGGAAATTGAAAAGAAGCAGAAATCACTTAATGACATTGACGATCGTATCCGTTTTATTCTTGCTGTTGTAGAAGGACGTATCATGGTCATGGATCGTCCAAAGAAAGATATTATGAATGATATGAAGAAGCACAATATTCCAGTTGAAGTTCTTAAAGCTGTTAAATTGTACGATACTACTAGAGAACAACTAGAAAAATTACAAGCCGAACGTGATAGTATGATTGACGATCTTGAGAAATACGAAAAAGTATCACCAGCTCAGATTTGGTATACAGAATTACAAGAGCTTCAAAAAGAATTAAACAAACATAAGAATCTTAAACGGGGGTCTCCCCCTCTTGTATTACGTCCTGGTGAAAAATTCCCAGGAGAAGTTGCAGAACAAGAAGAGAAATGGCGTAAGAAGAATACTTACAACGTACATCTTATTGTTGCAGATGAATCTGACGAGGCTCCCGTTAAGAAAACTATTAAGAAACCTAGTATTACTGATAGGCCTACAGGACGACCTCGAATTGTTTCGGTAGGTGCAAAAAAGGATTCTCCCGAAACCTTAACTGGCTCTCCTAAGATTGTGAAAAGAATTAATATAAATAAATCATCTGCCATTGCTGCATCATCCACCTAAGTTAATTTACCCCCGATTAAATAATCGGAGGTTCAAGGTGTTTTAATATTATATATTCAAGGTATTCAATATTATATATCCAAGTTACCCC
>C687J35021_10000883_pt1 | contig 23125 bp, 26 predicted proteins | sample RifCSPhighO2_12_FD_35021 | JGI IMG/M metagenome (IMG submission 35021) | reverse complement strand
AAATACCAATAATCTTGCTAAGACAGCTTTGAATATACCCTCCGAAATCGAATGGACTAACAAAGATTTATTCCCTCTCTTGAACAGTTACATAAAAGAAGACATTTCAACTGGGATAGAGCCTGGAAAACCTTTACCTGGTACAATTACTTTATAGGAGGTGCAGTAGAACAGAAAAAATGGAAGTGGAGAAGGAAACCAATAACATTAAAGGATAAAAATAGATATGTTTAATCTACAACTCACCGAGGAAGAAATCAAGCGTGGTAGTTTAGTTGATCCTGACTGGTATCTGATTGAAATCAAGAAAGCAAAGGAAGAGACTAGTAAGAAAGGCAACTCTACTAATCTTGTTCTTGACTTCTCAGTAGTTACTGATAGCAAAGGTGGAACAAAGTTTGCTTCTCTTCCAGTTCGTCACTGGATTAATGAGCAAGCTGCATGGGCTGCTATTGATTTTCTTGCTGCTTTGGGCTTGGAAATCAAAGCAACTAGTTACTCACTAGATCCTGAAGCTCTAGTTGGTAAGAGAGTTATGGGATTTATTCGCCCAACTCCTAATCCAACTGATCCCAGTGGAAAGATGGTCAATGCAATTTCTGACTTTAAGAAAGCTGCATAGGAGGATTAAATGGAAAACATCTATGAAAATCTAGGGAATCCTCCTGATCCATTTTTTGAGGAGAAAGTTGAAGAGGTTCCAACAGAGTATTTTCTAGATGAAGAAGTAGATGAAATAGACGAAGGCGATTCTGATGAGGAAGAGGAAGACGAAGGAGAAAAAGAAGCAGGAGAAGATGAAGGCGAAGATGATGTAGAAGATGATGATGTAGATGAAGAAGAGGAAGTTACACCCTAAGTAACTTTCAAACCACTCAGGGCAAGGAATATTAGCCTTGAATACTTTAACTTATAAAGGTGGAAGCGGTAACTTCTATTATCTTCCAGTCCGGGGAGAGACAATAGAAAACCTTGTCGCCATTTTTATAGTGTGGGGTTATCCTCACATGAGTGGAAGGCATTTTTGAGGTAGGAGGAAAATATGAAAGTAATTGAATTTATTTTTAATTCAGGCTCAGATGGATTCTTATACTACATCTGGCTGGAATTAATAATTTGGATTATTCCAATTAGACCTGGGTGGATTAAAGAATGACAAAGAAAAAAGCAGCTAAACTCTTGGGCGCGATGACCTTAAATGAGTTAACTGAAGTCTGCTATGAGCAGGCTGAATTAAAAGGATGGAATAGGAGAAGTATACGAATTCCAGAGATGATAGCATTACTTCATAGTGAACTAAGTGAAGCTCTGGAAGAGTATAGGAAAGCTAGTCCTCTTTATTATTATGCTAATAAGAAACCTGAAGGCGTCGCGGCAGAGTTTGCAGATGTTGTTATTCGACTAGCACATTACTGTAAACTTCTAGGAATCAACTTGCAGAAAGCCGTAAATGAGAAACTTTCCTACAACCTGACACGCTCTTATCGTCATGGGGGTAAAAAAATTTGATTCTAGAAATTCGTGTAATGGGAATAGCTTTTGATACAGAGAAAGTAGAATTTCTATCAAAAGTATTCCTAATAGATCATTCTGATAGGGAAGTATACGAAGGTAATGGAGTTCACCTTGATAGACATGAAAGTATGAATCTAGCAATAAGAGATGGGATTTCCGTTTATCAACAGAAGAGTAGTAAGGTTAATTAAAGGAGAAAGATATTAATGAGAGACGTATAAAGAAGAGGAAGCAACAGAAGTTAAGTAGAAGTAAGAATAGGAGAAGAGCATGATCGATCTTAGCGATAGTACCAAAACTGAACTAAGAGGACAATTGAAGCCTCTTACAGATAAGTACCTAAAAGTACGAGAAGAGCTTAAGTCTATTCTAGCAGCAGTTTCCTTTCTAGAAACAGTTCTAGATATTCCAGAGGGTGAAAGACTTAAGACTGTTAAAGTTCCTAGGAGAAGTTAAGAATCTCCATGCCAGAGTGATGGAATTGGTATACATGAGAGACTTAAAATCTCTTGAGTTTTTAACTCATAAGGGTTCGACTCCCTTCTCTGGCATTTTACAGGTGAAATATGCATGAAAACCGAAGAAAGCTAATCTTAATAATTGCAGTTATTAGTTATGCTATTCTAATTATTTGGACCAACCATAGAAAGTTTCAAAGGCTGCACACAAATAATGGTGGAACTGTTTCAATAAATAATCTCTCCACTACTAGTGACATTTATTCAATAATTGATAGTCCTGTTACAGCCTTTACTATTAGCAATGATGGAACTGTTTTAGCTTATGATGCCTGTGGTCTTCAGTATAAAAATAATTATGGTTGGAGACCAGATGAATTACCTTGTAAAATTAATTACTTAACAATTCAAGTGAGAGATTTGGATGAAATGTCCCAAATGCAACTCAGAGAGAGTAAGAACAACTCAAACAAGTGATAAAGAAGATGGAAAAATAACTAGGAGAAGAAGAGTTTGTTTCAGCTGTAGTTATCAATTCAATACACAGGAATTTACACAATTCTATCTAGATAATCTTCTCCATTCTCTAGTTGACATTATAAGGAAGCCATAATTGACAAAACATAATCTAGATGAGACAGATTTAAGTTTCTTCCTAAAAGTTAACGAACTTAAATCTTCCCACGATTCTTGGTCTGAGTTGGCAGTTTTAATAGACTCTTATCATAAAGGTAAAATAAACATCTATGGCTGCCAAACCAAAGGGCGTTTCAGCAATAGTCAAATTGGCTGGGGGTTGAAAGATACTGCAAGAGTATTAGGACTATCCATTTCAACTGTCAGTATCTATCTAATGCTGTTTAATTTTATGAGGAATAATAATGAGCTTAACTTCAAAGAAATCAAAATTGAAGACGCAATTAAAAGGGCAAGAGAAGAAAGGAGAAATTGGTAAGATTTGGCATTGTTTTGTTCCACGTACTATTTCAATTATCTGTGGAGCAAGACTATCTACAGATAATGCTACAGTAGAAATTCATAAAGTTAATTGTGGGAAGTGTATTTTAGAATTAGATAAAAATCAAATTTTTACGCGAGACGATTTAACTAATTATATACGATATCTATCTACAGATCCAACTGCAGATCCAATTATCTTAGAATCAGACATAGCTCAGGAAAAAATCTACCAACAAGAAAAGAGAAAAGAAACATACAATGAAGATGATCTTACCATAAAACTTCTAGCCTTAGAAGAGTCCAGAAAATCTATCTATGGAGATCCATTTCTTTCACACCAAGCAATAGGATTAGCTTGGGAGGGAGTTTTTAGGAATAGGTATCATAATTTAGGAGCTTATTTGAATAAACCAACTGGATTACCTGGGATTATTCAAATAGGTAAGCCAGGAGAACTTTTCCCACCTGATCTAGTAGCAGAAATGCTCGCGGCTTTCAAAATTGTAAGATTAGCAAGGCCAGTTTTCCACGAAGATTCTGCTAATGATGCAGAGGTTTACATTGAATTTTCGAAGAGGTTTAGGAAGGAAAAATAATGAGAAAAACTACAATACAGGAGATAAAAGAGAGACATATTCCAATTACTCTTAAAAGAACTATGATGCCATCTAATCTACCAGTGTATCTGGATACATATGAAATATATAAATCATGTACATTTTGTGGTCAAGACTATCCCTGTGATGCACGTATTCTCATTGAAGAATTAGAAGAGTTACTTTCAAAATAAAGGAGCTTTAGGTGGAACTTAAAAAGACAATCATGCCTTTTGGTAAGTATAGGGGAGAGGATTTAGGATCAATTCCAACATCTTATCTTCAATGGTTTGCAGAAAATATAGAGGGGAATGATTTACTAGTAAAGGAGGTAGAAAATCAACTAACTTCGCGGGAAGGAGTTGGTATTAATAGGGGAAAAGCAAAGCACGATTAGTAAGTGAAAAGAAAGTAAATGGAAAGAAAGAAATAATCATAGGTGGACTCTATGTAGACAAGGAATGGAAGTATAGGAGAACTGTTGAAGTAATAAGAATAGAAGATAATTACGTAGGAGTCTCCCCAAAATATCACACTGGCACGCCTTTTCTAGTAAAGAAAGAGCATTTTCTAGAATTCTATAGGAGGATAAAAGAGTGAAATTAACCCCAGCAATAATAGTAACATCAATAATAGTTATTCTATTATCTACACTGGTGTTTAGAATAATTATTGTAATCTATCCAATTCCTCTTAAACACACCCTAACAAATCAAAGATTCGATTCCTATTGTGAATCTTTTGCAGACCCAAACTATCCAATAAAATCTCTCTGTGCAATAATAGATAAGCAAGAGAATAAGTTGTTCTATTACTCAGTTCCAGGAGGTTTAAGTGGTCCCAATTGAAGAGAGTAGTGATATTTTCCTAAGAGTGTTCATTCTCTGGACTTTTATATGGTATATAATACTCTCATTCTATACAGGTTTCAGTGCCTATAAGAGTATAATTATAGCCCCAGAAAAGGAAGATACTTGGACTACTAGATTAGCTGCCTTTTTTATTGGATTCATATTCTGGCCTCTTATAGTAATATATTATGTACGTAAATCTGTTGTGGGGAAATAGTTGTCAGCTAAATACATTCCCTCCTCCGGCCCATCTGACTCTCCATTAATGATAGTAGGAGAAGCCCCAGGATGGAAAGAAGAAGAAGTGGGGGAAAATTTAGTAGGGCCAAGTGGACAATTAACAGATAGACTTTTACAGGATGCTAAGTGGTCTCTAAAACAATGCTTCAAGGCTAATGTTCTTAGATATAGACCTCCTGAAAATGATCTCAAACGTTTTGATGAAACAGGACACACTTGGGAAGAATGTGAAAAGGAACTTTGGGGAGAGATAAGTGTAATTAAACCTAATTGCATATTAGCTTTAGGTGAAATTGCCTTAAATACACTTACAGGTAAAACAGGAATTGGAGATTGGCGTGGAAGTATCTTACCATCAATCAATGGCTTACCAAAAGTTATTCCTACATTACATCCTGCTGCTTTACTCAGAGGGGAATCTCATAAACAAGGGAAAGGAGCTTACCCTTACTCAGCTAGATTTTATGTTCTCCATGACTTTGAAAGAGCAGTTGAGGAAAGCCGTGACCCAGAATATAGATTACCCAGTAGAAATCTTGTAGTTGCTAGAAATTCCCAGGACGTTATCAATTTTATCACACAATATTCTCGTCTTACAAAAGTTGCCTGTGATATAGAAGCAAGTGCTAGTATTCCAACCTGTGTAAGCCTAGCTTTCAATAGCTATCATTCCATAAGTATTCCACTCCTTTCGAGTGAATCCTCTTGGAATAATCAATACGCAATTCCCTGGAGTGAGATAAAGATAATCCTACGCGTATTAGACAGATTCTTCCAAAGTGGAATTCAACTCATAGGCCAAAACTTCAAATTTGATCATAAGAAACTGGAGATGTTTGGTTTCCGATTACCCAAGAACATATATGCTGATACAATGATAATGATGCATGCATTGTATCCAGAATTACCCAAGAGCCTAGCTTTTATAGCAAGTATAGTAACTAAAGAACCTTTTTGGAAGAATGAGGGAAAAGAATTTAATCCAGCTAAAGACAAATGGGATCAGCATTATCTATACAATGCTAAGGATGCAGCAGTTAATTATGAATGCTGGGAGAGACTAGATGAACAAGTAAAAGTGCGAGGGCTGGAGAAGTTTACTTACAAATTCTTAATGAATCTCCACCGTTTCTATATTGATATTGAAAATGAAGGTCTTAATGTAGATGAAGTGAAGAGAGCTCAATTAGAGAATATCTACCTAGCAAGACAAGGGGTTCTACAAGATAAGCTAGACAAACTAGTTGGATTCGTCTGTAATGTTAAGAGCATCCTAGATGTCCCAGAAGCATTGAAACGCCTTAAATTGCCTAAGCGTAATTATTTTGATGAGGATACATTGGTTTCTNTACTTGGAAACCATGCAAAAAATCATGAACAGGAAGAAGGACTCAACCTTATACTCGACATTAGGCGACTCAGAACAGCTATATCAAACGTTATTAGATTCAATCGTGACTTCGATGGTAAATCGAGAACTCTATATAATATCGGTGGAACGGAAACAGGACGGTCAAGTAGTACTAAATTGTCAACNCCAGAACGCCCTGTTAAAAAAGGAAAACAAGCAATAGGATGGGCATTTCAAACACTGACGAAGCATGGGGATATAGGAAGTGAAATTAGGACTTGTATAGTTCCTGATAAAGATTGGATTTTCCTAGAAGCTGATCTATCCCAAGCTGAAGCAAGAATAGTAGCGCTCTTATCCAACGATACAGAACTCATGGAGCTTTTCAAACGTGGAGAAGACATTCATAGAATTACTGCTAATTGGACTTTTAATCGCCCTAATTATAAAGATATTACAGAAGATGAAAGATTCATAGGCAAAACTTCAAGACATAGTGGAAACTATGATGTTGGTAAAAGAAAATTTGCTTTAACAGCTAATTCTGATGCTAGAAAGTTTGGAATTCCAGTTAAGATAAGTGAGTGGAGAGCAGGAAAGATACTCGATACTTTTCATCAAATGTCCCCAAAGATAAGAGGTGTATTCCATGAGGAAGTACGTAAAGCTATTAAAGATACACGTATGCTTACTAATGCTTTCGGGCGCCAGAGGATTTTTATGGATCGCATGGAAGATGCTATTTTCAGAGAAGGCTACGCCCAGATTCCGCAATCAACTGTTGGAGATAAACTTAAATCTGCTGCTATTGAAATTAAGAGACGAGATCCGAGAATTAGGGTATTGATTGAAGCTCATGATGCATTGCTATTTACGGTTAGAAACAATCAATCTGCTGTTGAAGATGCTAGTGTTCTAATTAAGGAAGAATTTGAATATCCTATAGATTTTGAAAGGTGTACGTTGAAAAGAAGTCCTCTCTCAATACCTTGTGAGATTAAAATTGGGGAGAATTATAGGGATCTGAAAAAGTTTAAGGATTTCAAGTGGAATCAAAATTAGTCTGTATTTTTTCTGGAATGTCTATAAGATGCATGGGTGAAGTAAAATTTCTACAGTATGATGAACCAGATATATCTCTTGGAGATACAAAGAAAATAGCATTTCTATGTGAGGAATGTGCAGTAATTCATTGGGCGTTTCCAGTAGAAGATTTGCAGCTACCATTACCATTCGAGAAAAAATGAACTTTCTCCAAGACCTTCTTGATATGACAGATGAAGCTGAAACTCCTAAGAGTTTCATCTATTGGGCAGGATTAGCTAGTATTTCTGCCATTATGAAAAGGAGAGTTTGGTTAGATCAATTCTACATAAAGGTATATCCTAATATATTCGTCCTACTTCTAGCTGATTCTGGTCTTAGAAAGGGATTCGCAATTAAAATTGTGAGAGACTTAGTACAAGGTGTAAATAATACTCGTGTAATTTCTGGTAGGAATTCAATTCAATCTATAATACAGGAGCTTGCTAATGCCTATATACCAGGCCCAGGTTGTCTTCCTATTGTTGAGTCTTGTGCTATTCTTGTCAGTGATGAACTTAGTAATCTCATTATTAATGATCCGCAGTCTACAACGATTTTACATGATCTTAACGATACAAGCTATACAACAAACTGGACAAACACTCTTAAGTCAGGAAAGGAGAAATTAAAAGATGTATATGTAACTATGTTCGCGGCTACTAATGAAAGTCTATACAAGGATGTAATTCAGGCTAAGGATATTAATGGAGGTTTTGTAGGGAGAACTATAGTTGTTAGTGAAAAAAAGAGGAATCGAATAAACCCTCTAACAAGACCACCAAAGTTACTAATAGACTACGAGAAGCTAATACACTACCTAAAATCCTTAGCCTTAATCTCTGGTCAATTTAAGTATTCTCCAGTAGGAATGGGTTTATTTGAAGAGTGGTATAAGGAGCTTTGTGAAAAGAATATAGAAGATAAAACTGGAACAGTTTATAGATTAAATGTACACGTTGTAAAGGTTGCAATGTTGCTGAGTTTAAGTCGTGGAACTAGTCTAACCCTTGAAGAAGAAGACATAGCAGCAGCTATAGAAGCATGTACCAATCTTACAGTAGCAGTAAGTAGACTTACACATAGAGAAGGAAAGAATCCACTTGCAGCTCAACAGGAGAGATTACTTGAGATACTAATAGAGGCTAAGGATAAGAGTTATAGAGCTGGTAGAAGAGCTATTTTGAGAAAAATGTATGGAGATTTATCCAGTTCTGATCTGGATAATATAGTCGAGACATTAGAACAAGCAGGAGTTATTACAAAGAGTAGGATGAATAATGAAATTATGATTGGACTATCGGAAACTGTAATTAAGGAAGTTATTGAGAGAAGGGATTTAGTTAGTGGATTACAGGAAAAACCTATAGGGAAGGTTGAGAGGATTTAACTCCTACCTAAGACTCACATCAAGATCAGAGAAAGCTCTCTTTCTAGGTGGATATACTCTTCTCTTCCAATCAAATCCAACTACAGGAGCTTGTTCTAATCCCCATTCAACTAAAGGTCTATAGGGTGCTTCAACCTTTTTAGTTTCCACACCAGAAAGTCCACGTCCTGTAAGATTAACAGCTAGATTTCTTCCAGTTTTGGCTGTAGAAGCTCCAAGGTTAACAACATTCTCTCCCATCGGGCCTAGTGGAACTCTCAGACCAGCTTCTTTCCCTCTACTTTCAGCAGTATCAATAAACTTTTCTAACCCAATAGATAGAATTCCTAATCCCCCAGTTGACATAAAATTTTGGAGTGCTCGTTTTGTGATATTAGATGCTCTTTTATTACGAAGAACTTGAATCCATCCCTTCTCGTCAGTTCCTTGAACAGCTTTCTTCAAGTCTGGATCTTCTTTTCCAAGTTCCTTAAATAATGCCTTAACATCATTAACTCCTTCTCCAACTACTTGAGCAGCAACTAGAAACCTTGCTATTGGAAGAACATCACCTTTTACAAAACGCCCAGAAATTTCTTTTAGGAATCTTCCGGCTTGATAACCAAAAGAAAGATACTGTGTAGCAATTTTTCCATAAGGAGATTCTGTCCATCCTGGCATTTCTAGAGGGGAAACACGAAAGTTAACTTTATCAGAGAAAATTTTTGCTACATTATCTACATAAGTTGGATCTAAAGATGGATTGGTAAATCCTAATCTCTTCAAATCTTTCTTAGCTAAAGACCTAATAATTGGATTTTTACTTCCAACAGCATCCTTCACCATCTTTCTAGCAACAGTATCAGAAACTACCCGTAGAAACTTATCACTAGTTCCAATTCCCCATAGAAACTTACCACCAGAGCCTAATGATTTTCCAACTTCAAAAGCATCATTAGAGAATGTAACCCCACTTCGTAAGGCGTTTCGATAAGAGGAATGTGTATTTGCTAGCGTACTAACTAATCCTCTAGCTGCTCTAGTAACTCCTCCATAAGAAGAAATCTGGGCAAGCTGACCAAATTGAGAAACCCCAGATAATCCTAAATCACTTAATGCTTGTGCATAGCGCCCTTTAGCTGTAATACGAGAAAACTGAGTAGAGCGTTCCCTTCCAGTTAATCTTTCAAAATTCCTACTAATATACTCAGCTGTCTCCCTAGCTGTATCAGGTTTACCAGATTTTTCAAATTCGAATTTCTCTAGATACTTCCAAGGATTTTTACCAAAGAATTTAGCCTCAGAAATTCTTCTAGAGGCATGTCTAAAATAGTCATCCAATACACTTAATTTTCTCTCCCAATTGGGATTATTAGCTAATCTTGCTTTTTCTAAGGCAGGATCAATTCCACTTCCAGAACGAGATTGAAGAGGAGTAAACATATCATTAGTAAATACACCCTCCTTAATCTTATGTGGAAAGTAATTTTGTCTATATCCCTCTAATACTCCATACTGATCAGCATGCTTAGCAAAACTATCAAGAATAGTTCTTAGCTCTTTAGCAGCTTGTACAGAATTCTGGCTCGGATTTGCTATTATATCTCCATTAAGAATACTTATTACATCTTGTTCATCCTGTTTACTAAGTTTATATCTATCTAATATATCTATCTTAGCAGCTCTAGCTTTAGAGGAAGCCATTTCATAGTTATATTCATAGGCTTTAGCAGTATTTCCAAGTTCTGGATTAGCTTTTTCTAGATTCTTTATATATGGATAAGCTGCTCTTTCAAAATTAGATAAATTCCTAGAGCCTGGGGTAAATGGAACTGGGTCTTCTTTGAGTGGAGGAATATTAGCTAACCCTCCTCTTTGTGTTATAGCTGTAGAAGATCCTTCTGGAATAAAATCCCTATCAGTTACTTTAACTGGCAAAGTAGCGTCACGCCCTTGTTGTGTTAATCTAACTCTAGCTCCCTCACTTCTTCTCCCCAATTCCTCTTCAACTGCACTCTTTTCAAACTCAGCTAATTTATATTCGATAGAATTAGGATTAGCTTTAGAATCTTGTAAGGAAAATAGTTTATCATCAACTAGGTCTTTTCTAAGCTTAAGATCCTCAGTTCCAATTTTTCCTAAAAATCCCTTATAATCTTCTCCAATGGCTCCTTTTTGGGAGAGATTTTCTGGAAGATCACCAGTCTTAACTGGAGTAACATTTCTCAATTCTGGAACAGGATCTCCTACGTTTAATCCCTTCTCTTCAAATGCTATCTTTCTAGCTTCAATAAAATTAAGTCCTTGATCTTTAAGTTCTTTGATCCTATTTAATATTACTGGGCTAGTACTAAGAGGTATAGGTTCATTTAATTTAATACCACTAGCCTTAACTTCTAAAGGCGTGTCAAGTTTTTCAAAGAAAGAAGGATTCTTCTCAAGTTGAACTTGGATCTCCTTTGGAATATTCAAAGGTTCTTCAATTGGATTCCTACCCCTAATATTAACATTTAGATCCCCCTTTGGAATTCCTCTCTTAACGACTAGATTAGGATTAATAGCTTCTTTAATTTTCTCTAATGATACTCTAGGAGATTTAATTCCAGCTCCTAAACCAACTCCACCCATTGCAATCTGGAAAACTGGTTTAGTAGCTTCATCAGCAGCAGCTAGATAATCACCAGTATCATATTTCTCTTTAGCATGCTCCATTGCCTCGGGAACTTGACTAATTCCACTAGTAGCAAACAAACCTCCAATTGCCTGTAAAATTGGTTTAGCAAGTTTAGCTGGCTTAAAAAGAGGAGAAACTGTTGCTGCAATTCCAAGTGGAGAAGATAATGGTTTTATTATCCTTTCTCCAACTCCTTGCGCTGCTCCTTCAGAAAGTCCTGAAAGTATGGCTTCTAATTTACTATTTTGATTGGTACTATTATATCTAATATTCTCTAATTCCTTTGCTCGTAATAATGCAGGATTCAATTCGTCTGGAAGAAACTCTTTATTTCCTAATCCCCAAGCTTGATTGATAAGATTCCTAAGTGGATTGTAGATATATTTATGATATGGATCTTGTTCATCATCAATTGGTGGAATATAAGAAGCCATAAATTACTTAGCCTTAGTCCTAGTTCTACCTAAAATCTTTTCCACTTCAGCCGTAACTAATCTCTTAAAGTTATCAAAATCTGCTGCTTCTTGGGTTCCTTCTTCTCCTCTTGGTTTAAGTGTTCCATTCTCATTTAGAAGTTTATCAAAATTAGGAAATTTATCCATTACAGCTTTCTCTGCTAATCTTCTAGCAGCAAGCTGAGATTGTGGAGTAACAGATTCAATTTCCTTGCCTTCCTGTAATCTCTTCTCTCTATCAGCTAGAACCTTATTTCTCTCTCCAGCTCTAACATTCCTCCCCTTTTCTTTTTCAACTTCCTCTTCATGTCTAATTCCTCTTTCCCCTTCTTTTCTCTCCCTTTCCAAAGTTCTATCAATTTGTCTACTATCCTCCCCCTGCATTCTAACTTCTAAATTAGCTCTTCCCATTCTATCTCGTAGTTCATTTCTCATCCCCATTTCTTCAATATTTGCAGAAGTTCCAAGAGCCTTTCCTTTTCCAAGCCAATCCTGTACCATTCTATTATAAGAGGGATATCTAATAGCTTCTCCAGCAGCTCTACCTCTTTCACTTCCTTCATTATAAGTAGTAGCACCTGCTCCTATAGCAGCTAGAATACGCCTAAAATTACTAGGCTCTTCTCTCTGTGGGAAATTCTCTATATGACCCTTGTAAGCTTCTAAAGCCTTATTAGGGCGTGTCATGCCAGAAGTAAGAATTCCCATTAAACGTTCTTGTGGAGTAACAAATCCACCTTCCTCTTCAATTGGAATATCTGAAGTTTCAGGAGTATCTAAGGCTGGCACACCTTTCCATGTATCTTCTTCACTAGGAGAAGCTTCCTCCTCTTCCTCATCATCCTGTTCTAAATCAGAATCATCTTCCTCTTCAGAAGGTGAATCAGCTAAAGTCTCTGGAAGAGAATAGTTCTCCTCTTCATCATCATCTGGGACTTGTTTTCTATAGAGTGACTTGAAGTTAAACATGAATTATTCCTTAGCTTCCAAACCAAGATTCACTAACTGGATAAGCTCCAGCTTGTCTTCCACCTTTTACTCCACCACCAGCACCAGCAGCAGAAGCAGCAGCAGAAATTAATCTACTAATTTGATCTAAATGCCCAGGCTCAACTGGATTATTCTGAATATTAAGTCCAAGTAACTGAGCAGCAGTTGAAGCATCTAATCCATAAGATTGAGCAATACCAGCTAAAACTCTCATTAATTGATCATTAGCAGAATTAAGCCCAGCATTAGAAGTAGACCGAAGATTAGAAAGCCCACCTAATCCAGCTGTTCTTAGTGCATTAGTATCAGATTCAACTCCACGAAGACCACCTAATCCAGCTAATCTACCTTGATTAGTTCTATCAGTTAATCCAAATGCAGTAGATACTGCTCCCTCTTTTCCTGCAAGAAAATTAGCAGCACGTCTAGCTTGTAAAGCTGCTTCACTAGATGTTAGCCCTTCAGTTCCCCAGCGTCTACCACCTCTAATAGCTTCTTGTAATCCTATTTCAGCCTCATTTAATGCTCGTGTACTTTCTCTCCCAGTATCACGAGTAAGGCGTGACATTTGGCTTGTATAACCTGGATTAATCCCACTCTGAACTGTATTCCTTCTTGTAAGCTCACCACGTAGAGATTCAAACAAACTAGGAATTCCACTTCCAGCTCTAGCTCTATAAGCTGCTATATCAGAAGGAGTATAGAGACCAGTTTGACTAGCCTCTTCATAAATTCCATTCCCTCTCATTCGTCTTGCTTCTTCTGGACTCATTCCACCAGTATTAGCAAAACGATTATAGTCAGATTCATAACCAGTAAATTTAGCTCTATCTTCAGGAGAAATACCCCCAGTTCTAGAAAACTCTTCATATCCAGAAAAGGCTGGATTATCTCTATTAGTTCTATTAGCTAAACCTGAATATCCTTTATAAATTTCAGGGTAAATCTCTGCTTCTCTCTGCCTAGCTAAATTTAAGTCATCTCTACTAGGCCCAAGCTGGTCCTTATAAAGCTGAGTTAAATCAATAACATTAGCTCTATTTCTGTCTTGTTGTTCTTGTATTTCTCGACGAGATCGTTCTGTCTCTTTTTTATCTCGCCCACCAAATAACCATCTACCGAGTCCCATAATTAGTATCCATATCCAGTAGTGGGTCTATAATATCCATATCCAGGGCTATTCAACCCAGCAATCGCATTAACAGGTTGGAGTCCTGGAATTCCTCGATTATATAATCCAAAGGCAGAATCAGCTTGGCTTTGATTAGCCACTTTAGCCGGGTCTTCTTCTCTTCCAATATAAGAACGGTAGCCAGAATATGAAGATGGATTATCTACATTAAGGTAAGGACGAGTATTTGCAGCAGCTTGAGAAGTTTGTGGAATTCCAGTCGATCCAGGAGAAACTGGTCTAGATCCAGCTAGACCAAAAGCTCCACCTAATTGAGATGGATCAAAGGAACTACTCATTCCTCTTTCTCTTCTTAACCTATCAAGATCCTGGGGTGAGATATTTACTAATTTTCCATTAGAATCATAGAAACTCCATGTACTTGGATCTCCAGTTGGTCCAGTTCCTTGATTAGTTGAAAAATATAATCCACTTCCAGGATCTACTTCATAATGACTTTTAGCTCTGACGAAGGCTTCTTTTCTTAATCTATCAGCCTCTTCTTGTGGATAGCGAGAGTAAACAGTCTTACCCTTTTCAATCTCATCAGCAAATCCAAGAGCACTTAATACATCTTCAACTGGAGCATCACTTCCAGAAATAGCACGAGAAATTATATCCTGTTCCTTTTGGAACCACTCTCTCCATTCCTTTGCTTGTCTTTCAGCTTCTTCTGGATTTGCATCATGCCATATATCTCTCTCAGGATTTCTCTCCCCTGTAGAAAGATATACATTAGGGGGTCTAGGAGGAGGTTGTCCTATTAAACTAGCAATGTAAGTAGACATAAATTAACCCAAGCCAAATGCCTTATCAACTAATCTTCTACGCGGATCAGTAGTTGGATTATCTAATCCAGATACTCCACCTATTCTTAAACCTGAAAATCCTTGATCTCCCCTTCTACTTGCTACACCAGGACCACCTAATTGATTAGAGAATCCTCTCCAATAGGAAGCATTAGGAAGTTTTAGATTTGGCCTATAAGCCCTAGTGGAGCCTACTGGTGGAGTAAAATTCCTAGAAGTATTTAATTGAGGACCTCCTGCAAAACCCCTAGGTGGAGTAAAATTAGGTTGATTAGTAGGTTGATTAATTACCCCAGGGTTGAATATACTAGGAGGGGGTGGAGCAATTGGAATTGATTGAGATGGTTGAGATGGTTGAGATGGAGGAATTGTTCCACCAGTTTCTATTGGAGCTGGGCCTGGAAGAAATACTGGATTAGTAGGAGAAGGAGGGATAAGCTGAAATTCCTCTTCTTCTGGGGGAACAAACTCTATTGGATCGTTTGGCAATCCAATATTAACATCTCCTCCATTATCCTGTGGGGAATAAAAATTATACAGCTCTTCATCATTAAGTCGTATTGCCATTGTAATTTCCTTAAGAAGCTTTCCTAACTGTTAGTGATCTACTTACACAATCATTATTCGTCGTCGCGGCAATTCCAGTAACTCTAAGCCTTAATGTATTAGCCAAAGTTTTAGTTAAGTCAGTAGAGTACATAGACCTAACTGCTAAATTATTCTGTGACTGTCCCCAAGCTATACAATATTGACTAGTGGGAGTAATTCTTTTAATTTCTCCAGCAAAGTAATGTGGAGATCCAGTTACATCAAATACATTAGCAGTTGAATCCCAAATAAGAGTTCCAAATCCAGCATCTCCAGATTGATAAATATATATCTTAAACTGTTTAGTATTTCCATTTGCTGCTGTTAATCCATGAAATTCCCAATTGAAACTCTTTCCATTTTCATCAAGAAAAGATGGAGGTAAATCTATTCCCAGTAATTCTGTCTCACCAGCTGTAGAAGAACCTACTATTCCATAAGCAGAAAGAACAGAACCTATATCAATCCAATTAAGGCCATTAAAAATGGAGAGACAATTTAAGGATAAATTATATACAATAGTTCCCCTTGGAGGATTTCGTAAGGCGTTTCGTTCAGTAATAGTTAATTGTGGGAATCCAATTCCAAGTTTCTTAACAGGATCATTTAAGTCAAGAAGTAACCCTTCTCTTGGAAATCCTCCAAAGCCAATGTTAAATTCATCTCGCGGGGAAACAGTAATAGCTTGAAATAGTAGCTCAAGTTTATCAATAATCTCTTCAAATGCCTGAGCCTGCCTAGGATCAGTTATTTGGCGTCCTGCTATTAATGCTTCTACTAATGGCATAAAAGTATTAACTAGCTCTCTCTTCCCAAAGTGGAGCTATGAAGAGACTAATTTTATTAATTAGGAAGTTATTAGCAGTTGTATTCTGCTGAAATTTTACTGAACATTTCTCACTCTGTAAATTAGCTAGCTTAAAATATTCCTTTCCAGGGCTTACTGCTAGAGCAATATTACCGAGAGAAGAAGTAATCACATCATCTAGACCATTTAGAGTTAAACTTAAATTTCCACTTCCTTTAACTCTTAGTTGGACTTTTCCATAATGATTAACCACTCCATCATCACTTAAGTATAGTTTAGCAGTTTCACCATAAGAATTAATAGCACTTCCATCATCGGAAGCATTAGAATCTTTTTGGATATATACATTATGCTCACTTGATCCAAACTCTAATTGTGGAGTAAGGTCATTAGCTGCTCTATTATTAGTAATAAAGATAGAGGTCGGCTTTTTCTGATAAAGGTCAATTCCACATCGTATATTAGCTGGGTCTAGGCCATTCTTATAATCAAAGGTAAGTACATGGCTTGGCTCAGTAGCAGAATCTAATGGAACATTTACGTGTATTAACTTACGAACTGGGTCTATACAAACTTGAATTTGATTAAAGTACTGCTTATTAATTCTATTCCAAGTGTCTTCGATTTTCCAAGATAGCTGTTTGTCCTTAAAACTTCCATCATAAAGAGCCAGTCCCGCCCTATCTGCAATTATAAATCTATCAAGTGTATTACCTAAACTATCAACTACAATGCTAGCTCCATAACACTCAGTTCCAATAGCATTATCAACTAAATTCACATCCCAAGTAGCTGGTTCAGCTCCATTGTTTTTAGTAATATAAGTACGCTGACCTTTGTGTATAAAGTATAGATCCCTATATTCAATTCCATTTTTAACTCCCTCTCCAGCATCCCCAGGATTGGCAAGTAAGAATCCATCAATAGAAGAAAAACTTTCTGGCTCTCCTGGCTTACTTACCCTGACAACACTTTCTAGATTATCTTCTCCCCCTCCTATCATTGAACCTTGATAAGAGTTAACATATACCATCGCGGCTATTGTTTCTGCTTGATCTAAGAGATAATCACCAGAAGCTACCAGATCATTATCAAAGAAGTTTATTGTCAAGGTTGTAGTTGTATTATCTGCTATTTCTCCACTTGGAACAAAGAAAAATTCATAATCATCAGGACGTCCTGAGTAATTAGTAATAATCTTAGTAGCTAATATATGTCTCTTAGCCGTTCCAGCCGGGCCAAGTGGAATATTAGTTAAATCTATCTTAAAAGCTCCTGGGGCTGTGTATTGTGTAGGAGTAGCATTACCTTGTGTAATAAACCCAGAGTCAGTTTCATAAACTACACGAATTAAATGTAAACCTGCTTCTACATTTCCAGCTGTTCCAGAAGTTGCAGCAGTTACTCCACTAGTAGGTTTTACTCCAGCAGCAGGACGTGCAGCAGCTAGTATAGTTGTGGTAAATGTTGCTCCTGCTCCAGTTCCACCAGTTACAGCATTTGCAGCTTTTACTTGATAACCATTACCCCGTGTAGTAATAGCAACACTTGTTATTACTCCAGCTGCCTCTGTTAATACTGTTAACGTCGCGGCCATTCCTGATATTCCACCAGTTAAGGTAAGAACATCATTTACTGTATATCCAGCTCCCCCAGAGTTAATTACTACTGTAGCTATTGTACCCCAGGTTGAGGAAGAATCATAAACCCAGACTATTCCACCAGTGGCCCCATTTACACGATTATGGGGGGTTAGATAGGCACGATTAAATAAAGAAACTGCTGAGAAATCTGCAAAACCCCCAGTTGCCCAAACTGCACCTTGGAGAATTGGAATAGTTAATGAAGCAGTAGCATCATAGATATTACCAGTTGTATCAAGAATGAGGCGTCTTTGAGCTTCAGAAATTCTAGTATAAAGCTGAACTCTCTTTATACTATTCAAAGAAACATTCAAAGACGCCCCACCTCGATTTTTTACCCCAAGTTGATCAAATCTTAAGTTTAGACAATCAATAAAATGATCTGGGGGAACAACATCTGCCGAGCCACGAGAGAATAATCCATTATATTCTCGAATGTGAATCGGTTGATGATCTCGACCAGACATTGTATTGATTCCAGTATACTACTAGTTACTCTTCTATTTAAGTAGGTGGTGAAACAACAATCAAGGCAGCTGTACTTAGAACATAGTTACTCCAGGTATCATTTGCCGTTCCAGTATATCCTTTAGCTGGAACAATATCAGCAGCAATATCTGGGAACTGATTAAGTCTAACAATATTCAAACTACCCTGAGCCGAAACAAACTTAGTATTGATTATCTCAGCAGAACCAGCAAAGGCAGTAAAGAAGGTATTGTGTTCAATTAGGGCATAATTTAGAGACATTGTAATGTCTTTTCCATTCTGCCTAAATTTATTTCCTTTAATTTCCCACCCAAGGGGAACTGCAATTCCAGTAGAAATACCTTTAATTGCCGTTCCAGCTAAATCATGGAATGAGCAACCTTCAATTAATACATTAGAACATCCACCAACATCCTCAATACCAATACCAGCTGCACCACCACCGGCAAAACGACAACCAATAATACTAGCGTGTGATGCATCCATATCAGCAGCAGTTTCAGCACGGCTTAATCTAATACATGCTGAGCTTGCAACTGGAGCAAAGAGAATATTCATGATTGTCCATGCTTGTTCTCTAAGTTTTAATAATGGAGTCGTTGCAGCAGGAGATGCAGGAGATAACCAACATGCACCTCCACCAGTTGCTACCCCTGCATCTGTAGCTTGTCTTGGCCTATTAGCTGCGCCAACAATAGTACATTCAAATATATCTTGAGGAGCCGTAACTTGTTCTTTTACAACACCATTGATAAACAATACATCATAGTTACCCATGAATGTAAATGCATATGCAACTGTTGCAAAAGCCTGTCCCCAAGACTTTCCATTATTATTGTCACTTCCAGCATATGTATCAACATACCAGGATTTACCATTACCTCTTGCATTTACTCCAAATTGTCCATTTCCATCAAGTAATGCATAAGTATTAGGTAGTGCAGCACCAGCTTGTGAACCTCTAAGTCTTGCAAACATACTTGCATTTCCAACTGGATTTTCTAGGTCAGGCATTTCAACTCCTAATCAGGCTTTGTTAAGCGGGAGGTTATTCTCCCAGATTAGTAAATCATTCTTCGCATTGCACGTCTGTAACCATAGGGTTTACGCTTAAATGTCATTCCTTGCATATGTGATACTTGTATTCCTACTATCTCTTCTAAAGCTTCTCCTGCATCTGAGTTTAACTCATTGGAACGGCTGGAATTAGCCCCAATATAGAAACTTGCCAATGCAGCAGTTCTAGCTGCTAGAAAAGTTTGAGCATATGGAATTGGAAGAGCTGTAGTTGCATCAGCAATAACTGTAAAAGACTTTGCATAATAAAGTCTTACACTTCGATCAGCTGTAGCTCCTAAGAATTTAATTACATCATCTCTCCAAGTCCAAAACTGTAGAGAAGGTGATTGTTCTAGATTAGGTTCCCAATCTCTTTGAACCATTGGAGTGTAGAGATCAGAGGAACCTACAGCTCTTTCTTCTAAGTCTAATGGTTCTAAGAAATCAGTAGGAATAGAACCAGCTGGATATTCAGTAACTAGAGCTGTAATTGTAATTGGGGTTGCACGAACACGAGAGGAGGGTAAGCGGCCTAACTTAATGAATCTATTTTGTAATTCTCTCCAAGCCTTTTTAACAAAAGGAAGTAGTGTAGCAGTTGGATAGAGAGCTCCACTACTATCATTAAGTAGTACCTGTGCTTCAGTGATAATTACACTAACTAATACACTTGGATATGCCATTTACCCCATTTATCCTACCACTTGAGATAAACCACGTTCTTTCATCTCATCTGGCTTTAGAATTGTCCTACAATGCCTGCAAATTAATGCTGTCTCTTCAATTAAAGAAGAACAAGCTGGGCACTTTTGTAAAGTTTCACTATCAATATCTTTTGCCCACTCTTTATTCAAACCAAGATAATTAGCTGCGTAACGTTGAAGATCACTAATCATCCTATGCTGATGATAAGCTGCCCATTCATCATCTGCAAGTCTAACAATTATATGGAACCATCTTACTTGTGATTCTAATGCTTTATCTAATTCATCCTTAAATCTGGTTCTAATATCCTTCTCACTCCACTTTCCTTCAATACAAAATAAGGCAGGATGAGATTTACTTGGACCATCATATCCTGGAATTGAAATAAGCAGATCATTAACTACCGACTCTGCTAATTCTTTAGATGGAACTGGAAGATTAATACTTTCTCCATCTCGGATATAACGAATCATCTTTCCATCATCAATATGAAGTGTCTTTATTACTCCATTTTTTGGATCCGCTGCATCAAGAAGAAAACTATCTGGAAAAATTCCGGGTTTCTTCTCATTAATTGCAAATGAACAAGCTGAAACAACTGTATGCATTTCTTATATCTCCACTGCTATTTAGGGCTAGCAGAATTTCCCAAGTTAGTTTTTAACCACATCACGTAAACCTTGAACACTAACAGCTTCACCAGAAAATAATTGCTCACTTATTCCAGCATCTCCACCAAGAATCTCATAATTTTCTTTCCTAGCTATCTTTTTCTTTCTATCATATTCTTGGTAATCGTCTTCCTCATTCCTCTTTTCATGATTGAGTTCCTCTCTCTTCTTAAGAATACTTTCAACAAGAAACTGAACCGCCTTTTGGTTTGGGATTTGATAGTTTCCATCCTTATCCTCAAAAACCCAACGAGGTTCATAGGAAGATTTATCAGCTCTTATTAGCTCATTATTATCAATAAATACTAGTTCTTCTAAAATCCATCGCTCGTTTATATAGGAATACTTCTTAAGAACTTGCACTCCTGTATCAGTTCCTAAATAGATTCCAGCTGGTGTAAAACGTTCAACTGTTGCATGTCTTTTTTCAAATTGCCCCTCAGAGAAAACTAGCTTCCACTTAGCTCTACCATCTAAAATAGAGCCATATTTCTCCTTTAGCCATCTGTTTATTAGTTTAATGTTTTCCATAAAAAGAACAAATCCCGTCTCTTTCTAGGAGAGGCACGGGAAAACGCGCTCTTGAGCAGATTCCACATAGAGTCTTATCTCGGAGGATTTCACTCTAAAGAAATCACCTAGAATAATCATTAGTAACCTGAGGGCTTAGTTAATCCAGAAATGTAAGCGCACTTTGCTGGATTATCAACAAATGTGTTGAGAGCACAGGTGATATAGAAGTCATTAGCAGCAAGAACAGATCCATCAGTTGTACTTCTTGCTTCAAATAACCTACGACCTTCAACATCATAGAAACCGATTGGTTTCATTTCGGCACGTCCCCAAACATCACCAACAATAAAGTCAATACGAGTTTTATCCCAGAGGAAGTGGACTTTAACTGGAACACCAGCCATTTGCATATCATTGCCGAAATACAAATCCAATCCCTCTTCTCTCTTAGCCTTAATAATAAGAGAAACTAGTTGCCCCAATGCCTCATACTGTTGCGCCTGACAAGGATGCATCCATGCAACGGCTTTAATACCTGTATTGCTTCCAACTCTATCTCCAACAAGATTCATTGCTAATCTTGCATGTGATAGTGCAAAAGCAGCAGAAGCAGTTACACGGTTTGCACGAATTTCAGGAGTAGCTGAGCGTGTAAATCCTAACCAAGATCCAGTAGCAGCATTATTATGGTGATAAGGAACACCTAATAGAGATACTGGGGGAGTTGCAGTTAAGCCTGAAACTACAATCTTATCTGTTGCGATAGCAGGAGCAGCAATTGTTTCAGAGAAGCGAACCTGTTTATTCTGGAGATCATACAAATCAATAGGGGCTTCTCCACCAACTGCTGTTCCATTGTTATTAGCAAAAGTACGACGGTTTGCTAAAGCAGCATCATAAACGGAATAGAAGTTACGATCCCGGAGGAGTTTTGCATTGAAACCATCTCCGGCAGCATCTAATGTATACGTATCCTTATTACTTGCTGTAGAAACAGCACTAATAGTTGCTAAAACACCAGTTCCATCTGTTTGGGCAAGAGCATCCAAGTTGCGGCGGAATTCATCAACTGCTTCAGCAACGATTTTACGTATTACATTAACTACTGCTTTTCGTGTACTATCAGTAGCCATTTCAGCAAGTAACTCATAGCCCATCGCTTCTCGTAGATGAACTACGTTAATTACTGCCTTATCAAACTCAGCAGCACCACCACGTCCCATTGAACCACCAGAAGGAGAATAATGTCCAAACTTTCCACCTGGTCTAATTGCAAGTGGAATACGCATGTCTCTATTAGAGACAACTTCCACTTTTTTCTTCTCAATACTAGAGATAAATGCATCATCTCTCTCAAACAGCATTGGGAGCTTTTTAGAAACTGTTTCTAATTCAGTCCCAACTACTTGGGTTTCTGCAAGTGCCATGATTAACCTTTACCTTTTTGGAGTAATACGTCCTTCCAAAATATCCATGCTAGAAGTACGTCTGTAATCAATATCTCTTGGGTCCATAATCTTATCAGTCTTTTGTGGAATCCTCTTCCCAGATGTTTTGACTATTTCACGTCTGAGTGGAGTTGTTTCACTCTTATTATTTCCACCAGGCTTGACAAAATCCTTTTTGAAATCTTTCCCAAGAAATTCACGTAATCTTCTATCACGAACCGTGCTTAAACTAGCTCGCGCCCGTCTAAGAAAGGCAGAGGTTAACTTAGACTTCAGTTCACTTGATAGACCCTTTTGTGCTTCACTCCAATACTGCTTCATGACATTTTGATGGTCACGATCACCATTTAATTCATTAAATATATCAGACATGATAGCTTCTGTAGCTGAGCGTTCTACAAAAGAAGCTAACTTGTATGGTTTCAATGCTCTACTTACTTCACCCCAAAGGGTTTCTACTCCAGTAGACTTAACACCTTCTACAAAGTCTATGGTCTGCTTTTGATAAAATTCTTTTTTCTCTCTATTAAATTGTTCTCTCTCTGGATCTAGAGTTGTCTTTCCTACATCATCTTTAGGAAGTTCAAAATCTCCAAATATGTGCTTAGTAATAAGAAGTGCTGCATTTTCTAAATTCTTATCCCCTGTAGCCTTAGCTTCCCTTCTTGCGGATAGAATT